>JAAUYD010049528.1_pt1 | contig 56457 bp, 53 predicted proteins | sample 7278101 | NCBI WGS metagenome assembly JAAUYD01 (sample SAMN14350128, study PRJNA611818) | marine sediment metagenome | isolation source: surface marine sediment (0.6m) | place: French Polynesia: Moorea | collected 2018-08
CCCGATCCGCGTTTGCCTCGACGTGTCGGGCGCCGGCGTCGTTGCCGACTTCACCGGTACCGCGGCGCAGGTCGGCGGCAACGTCAACTGCCCGCTCGCGGTCGCGGCGGCGGCCGTCTACTACGCGTTTCGCTGCCTGATGCCGGGCCAAACACCGGCCTGTGCCGGTGCGTTCCGGCCGATCGCGCTGCGTGCGCCGCCCGGCTGCCTGCTCAACGCCCGCCGGCCCGCCGCAGTCGCGGCCGGCAACGTCGAGACCAGTACGCGCATCGTCGACGTCGTGCTCGGGGCGCTCGCCAGCGCGCTACCCGGGCGGATCCCGGCGGCCAGTCACGGCAGCATGAACAACGTCGCGATGGGCAGTGCCGATCCGGCGGCGCCGTGGGACTACTACGAGACCATCGGCGGTGGCATGGGGGCGGGGCGTGACGGCGGCGGGCTGTCGGGTCGGCAGACGCACATGACCAACACCCTGAACACGCCGATAGAGGTTGTCGAGAACCGCTACCCGGTGCGCGTCGTGCGCTACGCGCTGCGCCGTGGCTCGGGCGGCGCCGGTGCGCGACGCGGCGGCGACGGCCTGGTGCGCGAGTTCGAGTTCCGCGCCCCGGCCCACTGCACGCTGTTGACCGAGCGGCGCCGCCACGCACCGTGGGGCACGGCGGGTGGCGGCGACGGCCAACCGGGCAGCAACCGGCTCAATGGCGAACCCCTGCCGTCGAAATGCGAGCGCGAGCTGCGGCCCGGTGATCGGCTGGTCATCGAGACGCCCGGCGGCGGTGGATTTGGCAAGCCGTAGGCGGGCCAGGGTAAAGGGCACAGGGCAGAGGGCAGAGGGCAGAGGGACGGGGTTGGCGGTGGTAGTCTGGAGGCCGACACCAATGATCGGAACAGCGCAATGTCGTCGTACCCGTTAGCCATCAGGTTTCACCCCTTCGGCCCTAGGCCCTCTGCCCTCGGCCCTGCGCGTCGCGCCCCGCGCGGGGCGCGCGCCTGATGTGCGGGATCTGCGGCGAACTGCGCTTCGACGGTGCGCCGGTGGACGCCGGTCTGGTCGATGCGATGTTGCCGGCGCTCGAACAACGCGGGCCCGACGACGCCGGCCACTGGCACGGTGGCCACGTCGCGTTTGGTCACCGGCGGCTGTCGATCATCGACCTGTCGCAGCGTTCGCACCAGCCGATGGTCGATCACGCGCTGTGCATCGTGTTCAACGGCGCGATCTACAACTACCGCGAGCTGCGCAGCGAGCTGAAGGCGCGCGGTCATGCCTTCGTCAGCGGCGGCGACACCGAGGTGATCCTGAAGGCTTATCGCGAGTGGGGTGACGACTGCCCACGGCACCTGCACGGCATGTTTGCGTTCGCGATCTGGGACGCCGACCGCCAGCGCCTGTTCTGCGCCCGCGATCGCTTCGGCATCAAGCCGTTCTACTATGCCGTCGACGGTGTTCGCTTCCGCTTCGCGTCGAACACCCAGGCGCTGCTTGCCGGCGGCGGCATCGACACGGCGATCGACCCGGTTGGCCTGCACTTCCAGTACACGCTGCACGCCGTGATCCCGGCGCCGCACACGATCCTGCGCGGTGTGCGCAAGCTCGAACCGGCGCACTGCCTCGTCGTCGAGGCCGACGGCGCGCAGACCCTGCGCCGCTACTGGGACCTCGACGCGCGCCGCCTGCCCGACGCGCGCAGCGAGCAGGACTGGGTCGACGCGACCCATGAGGCCCTGCTGGCCGCGGTGCGCAAGCGCAACGACGTCGCCGACGTGCCGGTCGGCGTGCTGCTGTCGGGCGGCCTCGATTCGAGCCTGCTGGTCGCGCTGCTCGCCGAGATCGGCGTCGAGGGCTTCCACACCTTCTCGGTCGGTTTCGAGGACCAGCCCGAGGAAAAGGGCAGCGAGTTCGAGTTCTCGGATCAGGTCGTCGCGCGCTACGACCCGATACACCACAAGTTCCTGGTGCCCAACGAGCAGGTTCTGCAGCGCCTGCCCGAGGCCGTCGACGCGATGGCCGAGCCGATGTTCGGCCAGGACGCCGTGGCCTTCTACCTGCTCGCCGAAAGGGTCGCGCAGGAGATAAAGGTCGTGCAGTCGGGGCAGGGCGCCGACGAGGTGTTCGGCGGCTATTTCTGGTACCCGCGCATGCTCGCCGAGACGACGGGCTCGCGCGTCGAGCGTTTCCGCCGCCACTACTTCGACCGCGATCACGACGAGTTTCTCGCGATGGTCACCCCAGGCTACCGCGGCGACGACCACAGCGGTCGCTACGTTGCCGGTCGCTTGGACGATGCGCTGTCGGACGACTTCCTGGACGCGGTCCTCAAGCTCGACGTCACGACCCTGATCGTCGACGACCCGGTCAAACGCGTCGACAACATGACGATGGCCTGGGGCCTGGAGGCGCGCGTGCCGTTCCTCGATCACGAGCTGGTCGAGGTCGCCGCGCGCTGCCCGGCCGAGATCAAGCTGCGTTCAGACGGTAAGCACCTGTTGAAACGTATCGCGCGCGGTATCGTGCCGGACGCCGTCATCGACAGGCCCAAGGGCTATTTCCCGATGCCGGCGCTGAAGTACGTGCGCGGCGAGTTCCTCGACTTGATGCGCGGCCTGCTCGACTCGCAGGCGTGCCGTGAGCGCGGATTGTTCGACCGTGGCTACGTCGAGCGCCTGCTGGCCGCGCCGGAGATGCACCACACGCGCATCATGGGCAGCAAGCTCTGGCACCTCGCGCTGCTCGAGTTCTGGCTGCAGCGCCACGTCGACGCGCGGCGCTGATTGCCAGACAAGCCACAGGGGTACTTGCCGGGTCTGGCTGGTAATATCTCACGGTAATCAATGCCGGGTCGGCAGCGTCATTGCCGCCACGCCCCGTGAACGCAACGCCGAGGTGCCGTTATGGACGTGCTGGACAGAATCCGCGAACAGGTCGAAAACAACCCCATCATCATTTATATGAAGGGCACGCCGCAGTTCCCGCAATGCGGTTTCTCGTCGCGTGCCTCTGCGGCACTGCAGGACTGCGGCGAGAAGTTCGCCTACGTCAACGTGCTCGCCGATCCGGAGATCTTCGAGAACCTGCCACGGTTTGCCGACTGGCCAACCTTCCCGCAGGTCTACATCGACGGCGAGCTGATCGGCGGCTGCGACATCACGCTGGAGATGCACGGCAGCGGCGATCTGCAGAAGGCCGTGGCCGAGGCGGCGAAGAAATGGCCGGCCGAACAGGCCCAGGGTTGATGTTGTAGCAACGACGTCGCAGCGGCTGCGCGCAACAACCCCGGCGATCTGCCGGGGTTTTTGTTTGTCGGGCGGGCGCGTGCTGTCAGTTCGCGGCCAGCTGGCGTTCCAGTTCGGCGACCAGCTCGGCATCGAGCTGCAGCGCCGCCACCAGGGCGTCGAGGTGATGCTGTTCGGCGGCGTTGGCGCGATCGATGACCTGGCGTGACACGACGTAGATTTCGGCGGCGGCCTCGGCGGAGTCGGCGCGTGCGGCGAGCGTCGTGACATCGAGCGGTTGCGTGAGCCGTTCGCGAATCAGCGCCTCGGCATCGTCGTCGAGCCCGAGTTCGCCGAGCTGCCCGATGATCCGCTGGCGCTCGGCGTCGTCGATGTGGCCGTCCGCCATCGCCGCGAGGATCATCGCGTCGAGCAGCAGACGGCTGCGTGCCTCGACCTCGGCGCCGTCCAGTTCGCCGACCGGCGTCCCGGGGCCGGCGCCGCTGCCGCCCTGCCAGTTCTGATACGCCTTGTAGGCCAGGGCCCCGACCGCGGCGAGCCCACCGAGCTTGAGCGCCGAACCGGTCAGTCGGCGGCCGCTGCCGGTGCCCAGCAGCAGCGCCAGTGCGCCGGCCGCCAGCGCGCCCTTGCCCATACCGTCGAGCATCGCGTCGCGGCGCTCGCCCGCCGCCGGCACGCCGAGCTTGTCCTCGGCCAGCGACCGGCCCTGCGTCGACAGGCGCTTGGCGGACGCGAGCAGGTCGTCGATGAAGGTCTTGGCATCCAACGTGCTTCTCCCGATCGATGTGGCTGCCGCGAAGACTAGCATCCGCACGCGTCGGTCGCCGTATAGTGCCGACTGGGGCGCATGCGCCAGCCGCGTCGCCGCGATGCCGCGGTCGCGACTGTCGGGCGCTCCCGACAACCAAGCAACCTAGGAGGCTGTGATGGCCAGTTTCGATGCAATCAAGATTCTCGGCGGTCTGCTGAGCAGCGGTGCGCTGTCGCGGGGATCGGGGTCCAATGTCCTCGGTTCGGTGATCGGCGCGGTCACCGGTGGCGGTCAGGCCGGCGGTGGTGGCCTGGGCGGCCTCGTCGGCGGCATGCTCGGCGGCTCGCGCGGCGGCGGCGGACTCGGCGACCTGCTAGGGGGGTTGCTCGGCGGCGCCGGCTCCCCCCAGGGGGGCGGTGGCCTGGGTGACCTGGTCGGCATGGCGATGAACCAGTTCGGTGCCGCGCAGCGCGGCGAGCCGCCGCGTGCGCGTGCCGACATCGAGCGCCAACTGCCGTCGGGCGTGCACTACGAGCAGGCCGAACAGCAGGCCGAGACCCTGGTGCGCGCGATGATCAACGCGGCCAAGTCCGACGGGCGCGTCGATGCCGACGAACAGCAGAAGATCGTCGACCGGCTCGGCGACGTCAGCGCCGACGACATCGCGTTCCTGCGCCGTGAACTGGAGGCGCCGCTCGACGTCGACGGTTTCGCGCGCAGCGTGCCGCGCGGCATGGAGCAGCAGGTCTACGCGATGTCGCTGATGGCGATCGATCTGGACAGCAAACCCGAGGCCCAGTACCTGCACCGGCTGGCACAGGCGACGGGGATATCTGCCGACGTCGCCAACCGGATCCACGAACAGCTCGGCGCCCCGACCCTGTACCGCTGACCGCGTGCCGTTGCCGGCGCTGCCGCGTGCCGCGCCCGAGTGTGGCTTTGCGACCGCGCGTGCTATTTTCTTCCAGGACCACAACGACAACAGTATCGGGACCCGGAGGGAGCGTCGGCAGTGAGCCAGATCTTTATCAGCTACGCGAACGAGGACACGGCGTTCGCACGACGCCTGGCCGCCGCATTCGAGCACGAGGGATGGTCGGTCTGGTGGGACAAGCAGATCCCGCCGGGCATGGACTATGCGCAGGTCATCGAAAGGGCCGTCAACGACGCCAGCTGCATCGTCGTGCTGTGGTCGCAACACTCGATTACATCGCGCTGGGTGCATACCGAGGCCGCGGCCGGCGCCGATCGGCACATCATCGCGACCGTGGTCATCGACGACACCCCCGGCGAGCAGATCCCGTTCGAGTTTCGCCGCCTGCAGGCGGTCAACCTGGGCGACTGGCACGGCGACGAGACCCACGCCGGCTACCTGTCGCTGACCAACCGCATCCGCTCGATCCTCGACGAACCGCCGCAACCGATGCCGGCGTCGAAACCGGCGGCCGCGACAGCGTCGTGGAAGGACGCGATGAGCAGCTGGGGCACCGGCAAACAGCGCGGCTACCGCATCGGCGCGGCGGTCGCCGGGCTGCTCGGCCTGGGTTCGTGCTCGGAGGCGCTGGATTACGGCGACAGCGAGATGCTGATCGGCTCGGTCGTGTTGATCGGCATCGCGGTATATCTGCTCCACCTCGGACGCAAGCCCGGCTGACCGGCAGCGACCCGCGGCGGCGACGTCAGTCGGTCGCGCCGTCGTCGAGCCAGGGCCGCTCGCCAGTCGCCTGTTGCCAGCGATTGACGATGCGGCAGAACAGGTCGGCGGTGACCTCGGTGTCGTAGATCGCCGAGTGCGCCTCGCCGGCGTCCCAGGCGAGCCCGGCGGCGATCGCGGCGCGCGCCAGCACGGTCTGGCCGTAGGCCATGCCGGCCAGCGACACGGTATCGAACGTGCTGAATGGATGGAACGGGTTGCGCTTGTAACCGGTGCGCTCGACCGCGGCGTTGATGAACCCGAGATCGAAAAACGCATTGTGCCCGACCAGGATGGCGCGCTTGCAGCCGCTCGCCTTGACCGCGCTGCGCACCGGCCTGAACACGTGGTCGAGCGCATCGCGTTCGGCGAGGGCGTCGCGAAACGGGTGGTCCGGATCGATGCCGTTGAACGCCAGCGCCTTGGGGTCGAGATTGGCGCCGGCGAATGGCTGGACATGACAGCTGATGGTCTCGCCGCGGCGGATCTCGCCGTCACCGTCCATGCGTAGGATCACCGCGGCGATCTCCAGCAGGGCGTCGGTCTGTGCGTTGAAGCCGCCGGTCTCGACGTCGACGACGACCGGCAGATAGCCGCGGAAGCGGCTGCCGATCGCGGTGTTGTATGCTGTATCGTCCACGCTCTGCAGCATACCGAATCGGGTCCGTCGATGGTCAAACGTCTCTGTGCACGCCGCTGGGTTCGGTCGGTCGTCGCGCTGTGGTTGGCGTGGCTGTTGGCGGCGCCGTCGTTCGCCGCGCAGGGCCTGGTCTATGCGATCACCCGCGACGGCATGCCGCGCAGCTATCTGGTCGGCACGATGCACACCGAAGACCCGCGCGTCATCGGCCTGCTGGTGGAGTTCGGGCCGCTTATCGAGGCCGTGGACACGGTCGCGCTCGAGATGCAGCCCGACGGCGTCACGATGCTCGCCGTCGGTGCGGCCAGTATGCTGCCGGTCGACCGGAGACTGCGCGACATCATCGGCTGTCGCCGCTTTGCCGCGTTGCGCGACGCGGCCGATTCCCTCGGTCTCGCGATCGAGCTGCTCGACCGCCTGCAGCCTTGGGCAGCCGCGGTGACGCTCGGTATGCCGGCCCCGGACAGCGGGCGCTTCCTCGACATGGAGATCTACCTGCATGCGCTCGAGCATGGCCGGCGCACCGTCGGGCTCGAGACCGCGGCCGAACAGCTGGCGGTTTTCCAGCGCATGCCGATGCCGTTGCAGATCGCGCTGCTCGACGAAATGATCAAGAACGCCGACCAGTTGCCGACACAGTTCGAGTCGTTGACCCAGGCGTTCCTGAGCGGCGACCTGGACAAGATCGACGAGGTGGCACGCGCGCAGTACGCCGACATGCCGCCGGACATGGTCGACTGGTTCAACAGCGCGCTGTTGGACGAACGCAACGCGCGGATGCTCGAACGTATCCGGCCGCTGCTCGCCGAAGGTGCGTCGCTGGTCGCCGTCGGGGCGTTGCATCTCGGCGGCGACAGTGGTCTGGTCAACGGTCTGCGCGGCCTCGGCTTCGACGTGCGGCGGTGGCCACGATGAGCCGGCGCTGTTGCGTCGCGGACAGCATGCCTATAATGCCGACGTCGTCGGACGGATCACTCGACCCGGACGACGATCCGAAGAAAAGGAACAATACGATGCAATTACCCGCCTCGGTGCGCAAGTGGGCGATCGTAGTGCTGGTCGGGGCGACACTGGGTCTGGCCGGCTGTGCCACCGGGCCCGATGCCGATCCGGCCGACCCCCTCGAGCCGTACAACCGCGCCGCCTACAGCTTCAACGACCTGCTCGACCGCGCGATGCTCGAACCGCTGGCCCAGGGCTATAACTACGTCACGCCCGAACCGGTCAACAAGAGTGTCACCAATTTCTTCGACAACCTGCGCGATATTCGTTCTGCGATCAACAACTTGCTGCAGTTCAAGATAGGCCGCGCGTTCTCCGACGTGGGTCGGGTCGGGATCAACAGCACGATCGGCATCCTCGGTCTGATGGATGTCGCGAGTAATATGAACCTGCCCAGCTACAAGGAAGACTTCGGCCAGACGCTGGGCGTATGGGGATTCGAATCGGGGCCGTTCATCGTGCTGCCTTTCCTCGGCCCGAGCACGGCGCGCGACGGCGTGGGCCTGGTCGTCGACTGGTTCACCGATCCGTTGAACTACATCGAGGACGATACCGTGGCATGGGGCCTGCGCGGCCTGAATATCGTCGACACCCGGGCCGACCTGCTAAATGCCAGTCGCGTCGTCGACCAGGGGGCGCTCGACCCCTACGCGTTCATCCGCGACTCGTATCTGCAGCGCCGCGAGAACCAGGTCTACGACGGCAATCCGCCGCTCGACTGAGCGGCCGCTCACCCGCGCCGACGCCGACGAAGAAGCCCCGCAGCGGGGCTTTTTCTTTGCAATTGCGAAAATGATTCCGATAGAAAATAACTACCGGATCTGCAGTCTGTGGCTGTCAATTAAGCAAAATACTAATTGACAATTTAAGCAAACTCTAAAATACTAGGCCCTGAGGTTGCCGAACGGGTGTCCGGCCCCGCAGTACATAAACGACTCAGAGTTCCATTTTCGGAGATTGATGACATGAAATTCGCAAAAGTCGCTGCAGCAGCAGCACTGATCGTTGCTTCCGCTTCCGCGTCTGCCTGGTGGGGCGGTGGTCCCTGGGGTGGTAGTGGTTGGGACAACAACTACAACCGTGGCTACGGCAGCACCAGCGGCTGGGGCAACACCACCGGTGACTTCCTCGGCGACGCCGCCGGCGCCGGTGACTTCAGCATGAACATGAGCGGCCGCGGCAACACCAACATGCGCGGTTACGGCAGCGGCTATGGCGCCGGCGACGGCTGGGGCCGTGGCTACAACTACAGCGCTCCGTACTGGGGTGGCTACGGTGCGCCTTACGGCTACGGCTATGGCGCGCCTTACGGCTACCCGGCTCCGATGGCTCCGCCCGCTCCGGCTGCACCTGCCGCCGACAGCCAGTAATCGCCTGACGGCCTGAACGGATGCAGTACCGCACAAGGACGTGCGCAACGCATACCGGGTATCGCGCTGCAACGCGGCGCGATACCCGGGCTGGGGTTGTGGGCCACCCGAATTTCCTTTTCCGCCGATAACTCGTCTTACTTGGGGAACGTTATGAGCAACATGAGCAAAATCGCTGTGGCCGCCGCTATCGCTGCCGCATCCGCAACCGCCTCCGCCTGGTGGGGCGGTAACGGCTGGAACAACAACTACAACAACGGCTACGGCTCCGGCAACGGCTACACCAACGGTGTCTTCGACGGATTCGGCGATGCCGCCGGTGCCGGCGACTTCAGCATGAACATGTCGGGCCGCGGCCGCACCAACATGCGCGGCTACGGTAGCGGCTACGGCGCCGGCGACGGCTGGGGTCGCGGCTACAACTACAGCGCGCCCTACTGGGGTGGCTATGCGCCGTACGGCCATGGCGCACCGTACGCGGTCGCACCGCAGTTGAGCGAGGAGCAGCAGCAGGCGATGGCCGAGCAGCAGGCCAAGGCCGTCGAGGCCCAGCGCCAGGCCGCCGAGCAGTTCGCCAAGCAGCAGGCCGAGGCGATCAAGGCGGCTCAGCAGGCCCAGGCTCAGGCGGCTCAGCAATACGCCGCGCGCGCGCCGCAGATGCCGCAGTTCGACATGGAACGCCCGCCGGCGCCGGAGATGCCGCAGTTCGACATGGCACGCCCGCAGGCGCCGGAGATGCCGGCGTTCGACATGGCGCGTCCGCAGGCGCCGCAGTTCGACATGGCGCGTCCGGTGGCACCGCAGAAGCCGGCTTTCGACATGGCACGCCCGCCGGCGCCGCAGAAGCCGGCATTTGACATGGCGCGTCCGCAGGCGCCGCAGAAGCCGGCATTCGATATGACGCGTCCGCCGGCCCCGCAGAAGCCGGCATTCGACATGGCGCGTCCGCCGGCCCCGCAGAAGCCGGCATTCGACATGGCGCGTCCGCAGGCGCCGGAAAAGCCGAACATGGAGATCGCCAAGCCGCAGGCCCCGGAGCGGCCGCAGATGGACATCGCGATGCCGCAGCGCCCGGCCATGCCTGAGATGCCGAAGATGAAGGCCGGCAACTGCGTCGGTCCGGCCGTCCGCCCGGTCGCGCTGGAGGCGCCGCAGGCACCTGAGGCACCGCAGATGCAGGCCTCGACCGACGAGGCCCTCGCTGCGATGGAGGCCAAGAGCGCCGAGCGCCAGGCCGCGCTGCAGGCACGCATGGACGAGATGAAGGCCGCGATGCAGGCACGTCGCGCCGAGCTGCAGCAGGGTAACTGCAAGCCGATGTAAGCGATCGCGATTCGGTTCGCAGCGCGCAAGGCTACGCCCGGGTTCTACCCGGGCGTTTTTTTTGCCGTCGCAGTATCGCGGCGGCCAAGCGCGGTGCGCCACGTATCATCGCGCGATGGACTGGACGCTCTTCTTCAGTGCGCTGCTGTCGGCGACCCTGCTGCCCGGCAGCTCGGAGGCGCTGCTGCTGCTCAGGCTGCACGAGGGCGGCGATCCGCTGCGACTGGTCCTGGTCGCTACCGCCGGCAATCTGGCTGGCAGCCTGTTGACCTACGGCATCGGCCTCGGCGGCAACCGCGTACTGCACCGCGCGCGCTGGCTGCGCATCAGCGAGCGCGACCTGGCGCGTGCCGAGAGCGCATTTGCGCGCTGGGGGCGGCCCAGCCTGCTGCTGGCGTGGTTGCCGGTGGTCGGTGACCCCTTGTGCCTGCTGGCCGGCCTGCTGCGGGTCCATTGGGCCTGGTTCCTGGTCCTGGTCGGCGCCGGCAAGCTCGCCCGCTACACGGTGATCGCTGCGCTGGCAGTCTGACCGTCGCGTCCTGTATCGGCCCGTTGCCGTCAAAAAATAGGACAATCGCCCTACATAAGTGAACAGGTAACCGTTTGAAAAAAATCACATTATGAAATTTGCCTGGCGGCTTGTCGCACCGTCTGCTTTACTTGCGCCCCATCGCGGCACGGTGCCGCATCGCGCGCCGACCGAATGCCCCTTCGTTACCTTCGCGGACAGACACAGACATGGCAGCCAAACCGGATCTCGATCCCCAGGAAACCCAGGAATGGCTCGAGGCGCTCGACGGCGTACTCGAGAACGAGGGTCCCGACCGCGCGCACTACCTGCTCGAGAAGCTGATCGACAAAGCGCGCCGCTCCGGCGCCTACCTGCCGTACAGCGCCAACACGGCCTACATCAATACCATCCCGGCCACGCGCCAGCCGCCGTTCCCCGGTGACCAGTCGATGGAGCGGCGCCTGCGCTCGTTCGTACGCTGGAACGCAATGGCGATGGTCGTGCAGGCCAACCGCATCGCGACCGAGCTCGGCGGCCACATCGCCAGCTTCGCGTCGAGCGCGACGCTGTTCGACGTCGGCTTCAACCATTTCTTTCGCGCAACCAACGACAACCAGGAAGGTGACCTGGTGTTCTTCCAGGGCCACTCGGCGCCGGGCGTCTATGCGCGCGCGTTCCTCGAGGGGCGGATCAGCGAGGAGCAGCTCAACAACTTCCGCCAGGAGGTCGACGGCCACGGCCTGTCGTCGTACCCGCACCCGTGGCTGATGCCCAACTTCTGGCAGTTCCCGACCGTGTCGATGGGCCTCGGGCCGTTGATGGCGATCTACCAGGCGCGCTTCATGGCCTACCTGCGCGACCGCGGCCTGGCCAATCCCGGCGACCGCAAGGTCTGGGCGTTCATGGGCGATGGCGAGATGGACGAGCCCGAGTCGCTCGGCGCGATCTCGCTGGCCGCGCGCGAGCGCCTCGACAACCTGGTGTTCGTCGTCAACTGCAACCTGCAGCGCCTCGACGGCCCGGTGCGTGGCAACGGCAAGATCATCCAGGAGCTCGAGGCGGTGTTCCGCGGCGCCGGCTGGAACGTGATCAAGGTGATCTGGGGCGGCTACTGGGACCCGCTGCTGGCGCGTGACAAGGACGGCCTGTTGCTCAAGCGCATGGAGGAGGCCGTCGACGGTGACTACCAGTCTTACAAGGCGCACGGCGGCGCGTTCGTGCGCGAGCACTTCTTCGGCAAGTACCCGGAGCTCGCGGCGATGGTCGCCAACATGTCCGACGAGGACATCTGGCGCCTCAACCGCGGCGGTCACGACCCGATCAAGATCCACGCCGCGTATGCCGCGGCGATGGCGCACAAGGGCCAGCCGACCGTGATCCTGGCCAAGACCGTCAAGGGTTACGGCATGGGCGAGGCCGGCGAGGGCCAGAACATCACGCATTCGCAGAAGAAGATGGGCGAGGACGCGCTGCGCGCGTTCCGCGACCGCTTCAATATCCCGATCCCCGACGACCAGATCAGTTCCGCGCCGTTCTTCAAGCCGCCATCCGACAGCCCCGAGATGGCCTACCTGCACGAACGCCGCGGTGCGCTCGGTGGCTACATGCCGAGCCGGCGCAGCGCGGCCAAGCCGCTGACGATCCCGCCGCTGGAGACCTTCAAGGCGCTGCTCGACGGCAGCGGCGACCGCGAGATGTCGACGACGATGGCGTTCGTGCGCTTCCTGACCAGCCTGACCCGCGACAAGGCGATCGGCAAGTTCGTCGTACCGATCGTGCCCGACGAGGCGCGCACGTTCGGCATGGAGGGCATGTTCCGCCAGCTCGGCATCTATTCGTCGCTGGGCCAGCTGTACAAGCCGGTCGATTCCGACCAGGTCATGTACTACCGCGAGGACAAGCAGGGCCAGATCCTGCAGGAGGGCATCAACGAGGCCGGCGCGATGTCGTCGTGGATGGCCGCGGCGACGTCGTACAGCAACAACGGCGTGACGATGATCCCGTTCTACATCTACTACTCGATGTTCGGTTTCCAGCGCGTCGGCGACCTCGCCTGGGCGGCGGGTGACATGCAGGCGCGCGGCTTCCTGCTCGGCGGCACCGCCGGGCGCACGACGCTGGCCGGCGAGGGCCTGCAACACCAGGACGGCCACAGTCACCTGCAGGCCGCGTTCATCCCCAACTGCCGCGCCTACGATCCGACGTTTGCGTACGAGCTGGCGGTGATCCTGCAAGACGGCATGACGAAGATGTACGAGGAGCAGCACAACGTCTTCTACTACGTGACCGTGATGAACGAGAACTATGTCCAGCCGGCGATGCCCGACGGTGTCGAGGACGGCATCATCAAAGGCATGTACCTGTACCGCCAGGGCTCGCGCAAGAAGAAGCGCGTGCAGCTGCTCGGTTCGGGCACGATCCTGCGCGAGGTGATCGCCGCCGCGGCACTGCTCGAGGACGAGTGGAACATCGCCGCCGACGTCTGGAGCGTGACCAGCTTCACCGAGCTGTACCGCGACGCCGCCGCTGCCGAACGCTGGAACATGCTGCACCCGATGGACAAGCCGCGGGTGCCGTACGTGAGCAAGACGCTGGCCAAGCAGAAGGGACCGCTGGTCGCCGCGACCGACTACATTCGCAGTTTTCCGGAACAGATCCGCCCGTATGTCGGCGATCGCGACTACGTCACGCTCGGCACCGACGGCTACGGACGCTCCGACATGCGATCGCAGCTGCGCAAGTTCTTCGAGGTCAATCGCCACTACGTGGTCGTCGCGGCGCTCAAGGCGCTCGCCGATGCCGGCGAGGTCGACAGCAGCCTCGTCGCGCAGGCGATCAAGGCCTACCGGATCGACCCCGACAAGCCCAACCCCGCAACTGTCTGAGTGACAGCCAGTACCCGCGACTCGGACGGTGATACGGAGACAAGCACGTGGCACAGATGACTGACGTTTTGCTGCCGGACATTGGCGATTTCCAGGACGTGGAGATCATCGAGGTACTGGTCAGACCCGGCGACCGGGTCGAGGCCGAGGATCCGCTGATCACGCTGGAGAGTGACAAGGCCAGCATGGAGATCCCGGCGCCGCGCGCCGGCGTGATCGGCGAGGTCAGGGTCGCCGTCGGCGACAAGGTCAACCAGGGCGATCTGATCGCGACGCTGGACACCGGCGATGCGCCCAGCGACGGCGATGCCGGCGATGATCTCGCCGAGGCGGCGGAGATGCTCGAGGATGCCCCGGGCGCCGTCAGCGAGGGCGACGTGGAACGGGCAGAACCGGCCGCCGCGCCGCCGCCGGCGCCCGCCGCGAGCGGCGACACGCGCCGCGTGCTGCTGCCGGATATCGGCGACTTCAAGGACGTCGAGATCATCGAGCTGCTGGTCGCGGTCGGCGACACCGTCGAGGCCGAGCAGTCGCTGCTGACGCTGGAGAGCGACAAGGCGACGATGGAAATCCCGGCGCCGTTCGGCGGCACGGTCACGTCGCTCGACGTCGGTCTCGGCGACAAGGTCAACCAGGGCGACCCGATCGCGACCATCGAGACCGGCAACGCGGAACCCACGCCGGCGTCTGCCGATGGCGAGCCGACCGCGCCCGGCGCGGCCGCGTCGACGAGCGTCGCGCCTGCGGAGCCCGAGCCCGAGCCCGAACGCGCCGCGGGCGAGAAGCCGCAGCGGCGCCGCCCGGTTCCCGCGCGTCCCGCCGACGCGGCGCGCAGTGTCGCGCACGCCAGCCCGGGAGTGCGGCGGTTTGCGCGCGAACTCGGCGTCGACCTGCACCAGGTCAGCGGCTCCGGTCCGAAGGGCCGGATCACCAAGGAGGACGTGCAGGCCTTCGTCAAGCGTTCGCTGGCGGCGCGCGCCCCGACGGTGTCCGCGGCCATGGGCGGCGGCCTGCAGTTGCCGACGATGCCCGACGTGGACTACAGCAAGTTCGGCGAGATCGACGAGCAGGAACTTGGCCGCATCAAGAAGCTCAGCGGCGCGCACCTGCACCGCAGTTGGCTGAACGTGCCGCACGTCACGCAGTTCGACGATGCCGACATCACCGAGCTCGAGGACTTCCGCAAGGCGCACAAGGACGAGGCGGCCAAGGCCGACGTCAAGCTGACCTTCATGCCGTTCCTGATGAAGGCGGTGTGCAAGGCGCTGGCCGCGTTCCCGCAGTTCAACAGCTCGCTGTCGGCCGATGGCGAGACGCTGATTGTGAAGAAGTACGTGCATATCGGTGTCGCGGTCGACACGCCGAACGGCCTGGTCGTACCGGTGATCCGCGACGTCGACCAGAAGGGGGTGTTCGGACTCGCCGCGGATCTTCGCGAGGTCAGTGCGAAGGCCCGCGCCGGCAAGCTCGCGCCCGGCGACATGCAGGGCGGCTGCATCTCGATCTCCAGCCTGGGGGGCATCGGCGGCACCCAGTTCACGCCGATCGTCAATGCCCCCGAGGTCGCAATCCTCGGTGTCTCGCGCGCCGAGATGCGACCCAGGTGGGACGGCGAGGCGTTCCAGCCGCGACTGATCATGCCGTTCAGCCTGTCCTACGACCACCGGGTCATCGACGGTGCCGAGGGCGTGCGCTTCACGACCTATCTCGGCCGGATGCTCGGCGACATCCGTCGCCTGCTGCTGTGATGCCCGGGCCCGGGTTCACGGTCTGGTCGGCCGGCCCGCAGGACCAAGGCCGCCGCGGCCGTCGTCGCTGGGGGCATGCTCCGGGTCGCGCTGCACCAGCGGCCGGGCCACTGGCGCCGGCGGCCATGGGCGTCGTCGACCAGGCGAAGCCGTAGTATTAGGGCTTCGTGATCCTGGCGTCGTCACGCGGGCGCCGCAGGCAATGCACAGCATTGACATCGTTGCCGTGCACCGGCGTGGTTTTGTTGCGTTAATCCGGGTCTGACAGCGTCAGTCGGGTCTGCTTTACTTGGCGGACGTGCCGGGTGAGAGCGAGAAGAAGCAGCGGGTTAGAGGAGCGTTTATGAGCAAGCAGGGTCAGGTAGCGGACATTCGTACCCAGGTGGTCGTGCTGGGCGCCGGTCCCGGTGGTTACACGGCGGCCTTCCGGGCGGCCGACCTCGGTCAGCAGGTCGTTCTCGTCGAGCGCTACCCGAGCCTCGGCGGCGTCTGTCTGAACGTCGGGTGCATCCCGTCCAAGGCCCTGCTGCATACCGCCGAGGTGATCAACGAGGTCGCCGAACTCGAACACATGGGTGTGCGTTACACCAAGCCGAAGATCGACCTCGACACGATGCGCGCCGGCAAGGACAAGACCGTCGGCAAGCTGACCGGCGGGCTTGCCGCGCTCGCCAAGCAGCGCAAGGTCCAGGTCGTGACCGGCGTCGGCAAGTTCGCCGACCCGAAACACATCGAGGTGCAGACGGCCGACGGCGTGACCCGGGTCGAGTTCGAGCACTGCATCATCGCCTGCGGCTCGCGCCCGGTCAGCATCCCCGGTTTTCCCAACGACGATCCGCGCCTGATCACGTCGACCGGTGCGCTGGCGCTGGAAGACGTCCCGAAGAAGATGTTGATCGTCGGCGGCGGCATCATCGGCCTCGAGATGGCGACGGTCTACGCGACGCTGGGCAGCGAGATCGATATCGTCGAGCTGCAGGACGGCCTGATCCCGGGCTGCGACCGCGACCTGGTGCGGCCTCTGCAGAAGCGCCTCGAGAAACTGGTCAAGAGTATCCTGCTGAAGACCAAGGTCACCGAGATCAAGGCGCAGAAGAACGGCCTCAAGGTGTCGTTTGACGGTGCCAACGCGCCGGATGCCAAGATCTACGATCGCGTCCTGGTGGCGGTCGGGCGCAGCCCGAACGGCAAACTGATCAACGCCGAGGCCGCCGGCGTCGAGGTCGACGAGCGCGGCTTCATCCCGACCGACGCCAAGATGCGCACCAACGTGCCGCACATCTACGCGATCGGCGACGTCGTCGGCAACCCGATGCTCGCGCACAAGGCCACGCACGAAGGCAAGGTCGCGGCCGAGGTGATCGCCGGGCTGCCGTCGCTGTTCGACCCGATGACGATCCCGTCGGTCGCCTATACCGACCCCGAGGTCGCGTGGATGGGCGTGACCGAGATCGAGGCCAAGGAAAAGGGCCTGCAGATCGAGAAGGGCGTGTTCCCGTGGGCCGCGTCCGGGCGGGCGCTCGGGATCGGCCGCGAGGAAGGCCTGACCAAGCTGATCTTCGATGCCAAGAGCAAGCGCCTGATCGGCGCCGGCATCGTCGGCCGCAGCGCCGGCGAGCTGATCGGCGAGACCGTGCTCGGCCTCGAGATGGGCGCCGATGCCGAAGACATCGGGCTGACGATCCATCCGCACCCGACGCTCAACGAGACCGTCTGCTTCGCTGCGGAGATGGCCGAAGGCACGATCACCGATCTGATGCCGCCGAAAAAGCGCTGATCCGCTGCCAGTTTTCTGCCCCGCCGGCCGATGACCACGGTGGGCTCGATGTTCCCTGCCAGCGCGGAGGGCATGTCATGCGCAACGGATCCAATGCGGTCGAGGTCGTGGCGTGTTCCTGTCGGGTCGCGTGTGCCGATGACGGCCACCTCGACGATGCCGAACTGGCCATGCGGGAACGGCCGGTTCGCGAAGACGGACGGATCGACCACCGCGAACGTCCGGTTCTGCACAACATCTTAGAGCGTGCGCGGCGGCGCGGCGTTTCCGCTGACGTCGACGCCGGGATGACACGGTTCGCCATCGGGTGCGGTATCTGACGGCGCCGGCCATCGCCGATCCGCAGCGGGACGTTGCGGCGGCGTCGGGAGGTATCCGCCGCGCCTGCACCGACCACCTCTGCAACACAGGAAGGACGTCGCGTTGCCGACCGACAAGCAAGACCAGCAAGCGCTCGACCGCCTGCTCGAGAACAACGAGGTCTGGGCTGCCGCGATCAAGCGCGAAGACCCGGATTTCTTCACCCGCCTTTGCCAGCAGCAGGCACCGGAGTACCTGTGGATCGGCTGTTCCGACAGTCGCGTACCGGCCAACCAGATCGTTGCGCTGCCGCCCGGGGACCTGTTCGTGCATCGCAACATCGCCAACGTGGTCGTGCACACCGACCTCAACTGCCTGTCGGTGATCGAGTACGCGGTCGAGGTCCTGCGCGTCAAGCACATCATCGTCTGCGGCCACTACGGTTGCGGTGGGGTCAAGGCGGCCCTCGAGGACTGCGATCACGGTTTGATCGACAACTGGCTGCGGCATATCCGCGACGTCGGGCGATTCAATGCCAAGCGCCTCGATACGCTGCACGGCGAGGCCCGGGTCGACGCGTTGTGTGAACTCAACGTCATCGAGCAGGTGCGTAATGTCAGCAACACGACGAGCGTCAAGCATGCCTGGCAGCGGGGCGCCGAACTGTCGGTGCATGGCATGATCTACAGCATCCGTGACGGCATCCTGCGCAGCCTGGTCAGCGATGTCACCAGTCCGCAGGCGATCGACGTCCCCGCCTGGGAGTGAGCGCCGGGACGTGCGACACTGCCGGGCCATCCCACTCGACGCCAGCAGTGATGCTCAGACTGCACACCAAGACCTTCGGTGATCCCGGCCACGTGCCGCTGCTGCTGCTGCACGGCCTGTTCGGCTCGTCGACCAACTGGGGCTCGGTCGCCCGTCAGCTTGCCGACCACTACCATGTTATCGTCCCCGACCTGCGCAACCACGGCCAGTCGCCGCATACCGACGTTCACGACTACCCGTCGATGGCCGGGGATGTCGTTGCGCTGCTCGATGCGCACGGCGTGGACAGTGCGACTGTGGTGGGCCACAGCATGGGCGGCAAGGTGGCCATGCACCTGGCACTGACGATACCGCAACGCGTCGCGCGTCTCGCCGTGGTCGACATGTCGCCGGTGGCGTACGCGCACGATTTCGACAACGTGCTGCGCGGGTTCGCCGCGGTCGATCTCGATGCGATCACGGCGCGCAGCGACGCCGATGCGCAGATGCGCGCGGCGGTTTCCGGTGCCGGCGTACGGGCCTTCCTGCTGCAGAATCTCAGCCGTGTCGACGGCAACTGGCAGTGGCGGGTCAATCTCGACGCGCTCGCCGCCGCGCAGGACCAGATCACCGGTTTCCCCGATTATCCGCAGGGTACGGTGTTCGACCGGCCGACCCGGTTCATCCACGGCGAACTGTCGGACTACGTCAGGCCGTCACACCATGTCGCGATCGAGCGCCTGTTCCCGAACGCCTCGCTGTGTCGGGTCGACGGTGCCGGTCACTGGGTCTATGCCGACCGCGCGCAGGGTTTCATGTCCTGCCTGCAGGCCCTGCTCGATCAACCATCGTGAGCCGACGGCGATCATCGACCGCGCATCTCCTTGAAGCGTTCGAGCATCATCCGGTACTCCTCTGGGATGTCATCGGCGGACAGCACGCCGATCGTCGCATCGCCGTCGATCACGGGTACATGGTGAAAACCGCCGTCGCTCATGATCTCCAGCGCCTGGGCGAGGTCGCCGCTGGCAGCGATGGTCTTCGGTGACGGCGTCATGATCTCGTGGACCACCGTTTCGGCCGAAGAGCGGTCGGCACAATTCACCTTGCGGATCACGTCGCGTTCACTGAGCACACCGACCAACCTGCCGTCGTCGAGCACGGCGACTGCGCCGACATCGAGTTCGCACATCACGTGACAGGCCTCGCGCACGGTCTGGGAGGGGTTGATGCTGGCCAGCGGCTGGCCCTGTATCAGCTTTGCAACGTTGGACACGATCACGGTGCACGGTTCTCGCTGGTTGACGTGTCGATAGGTACCGGACGCGCATCATAGTACGAATTCGCGCCGCTGCTAAGGGCGTCATGCCGGCACGGGCATTACGTCGCTCATTCGGAGCGCAGCGCCGTGACCGGGTCGAGGCGTGCGGCGCGCGATGCCGGCGCGACGCCGGCGAGCAGCCCGATCGCGACCGCGATCAGCATCGCGAGCAGCGCGTAGTCCCACGCGACCCGGGCCGGCAGTCCCGGCAGCGACACGCCGATCAGCCAGGCGCTCGCGGCGCCGAACAGCAGCCCGGCCGCACCACCGAGCCCGGCGAGCACGACGGCCTCGCCGAGAAACAGCGCGATGACCTGGCGCCGCTGGGCGCCGAGCGCGCGCAGCAGGCCGACCTCGGCGGTGCGCTCGTTGACCGAGATCGTCATGATGGTCAGGATCCCGATACCGCCGACCAGCAGCGAGATCGCGCCGAGCGCGCCGACCGCGAGCGTCAGCACATCGAGTACCGAACCGAGCACGTCGAGCATCTGGTCCTGGGTGATGATCGTGAAATCCTCGTTGCCGTGGCGCGCGATCAGGCGCGCGCGTATCCGGTCGGCCAAGGCGTCGGCATCCGCGCCCTCGCGGTACAGCACGTCGACCTCCATCAGGCTCTCGCGGTCGAACATCGCCATCGCGCGCCCGACCGGGATGTAGACGGTGTCGTCGAGATCGAAGCCGAGCATCTGGCCCTTCGACTGCATGCTGCCGATGATGCGGTATGTCTCGCCGCCGATGCGTATGCGCTCGCCGAGTGGCGAGCGCGTGCCAAATAACTCGCTGCGCAGCTTGCTGCCGAGCACCGCGAACGCGCGCGCGCGGCGCGGTTCGTCGTCGGGCAGGAAGCGGCCCAGTGCCGGCTGGATCTGCCAGACCTCGGGGATCGCGGCACCGGTGCCGAACACCGTCGTGCGGCGGGTCAGGCCGCCGGCCTCGACCTCGGCGTTGCCCTGGACGAACGGCACGACGGCACGCACCTGGGGCAGCGAGCGCAGTGATTCGGCGTCATCCAGGCTCAGTGGGCGGACGTTGCTGATCACGGCACCCGAGACGCCAAAGGTCTCGGTCTTGCCCGGTGAGATCGCCAGCAGGTTGGTGCCGAACTGGGTGAACTCCTGGACGACGAAACGCTGCACGCCCTCACCGATCGCGGTCAGCAGCACCACCGACGCGATCCCGACGGCGATGCCGAGACCGGTCAGCAGGCTGCGTACACGGTGCGCGACGATCGCGCTGCCGGTCAGGTGGATGACGTCGGCGAAGCGCATCAGTGTGGCTGTCGTGCCGTCGGCGCGGTGCGCCGTCGCGGCTGCTGTCGCGGCGGTGGCGGATGGCGACGACCGGGCATGGTAGCGCCAACGTGGCAGCGACGGGCTGTCCGCTGTCGCCGTACGGCCGCGGTCGTGCCGCTTGGACCGCATCGCGGTCCGCTGGCCCTTCGCTGAGGCACGGGTCTTTTCACAGTCGTCACGACCTCCAATAGTCGAGTATCCACGGTCGACTCAGCGCCGGCCGCGGCCGGCTGGCTCAACGCCCGGTCAGTGCCCGAACCGGGTCGAGGCGGGCGGCACGGCGCGCCGGCAGCACACCGAACAGCAGCCCGGTCGCGACCGCGACGGCGACCGCGGCCAACGGTGCCCACAGCGGCGCGGCGAGCGGAAACGCCGGCAGCAGCTGGCGCAGCCCGAGGATGCCAGCGCCGGCGATCACGATGCCGAGCGCCGCGCCGGCGGCCGCGAGCATGATCGCCTCGACCAGGAACACCCACAGCACCTGGCGTTCGGGTGCGCCGAGGGCCTTCATCAGGCCGATCTCGGCGACCCGCTGCGAGACCGCGACCAGCATCACGTTCATGATCAGGATGCCGGCCACCGCGAGGCTGATCGCGGCGATGCCGCCGACCGTGTAGGTCAGCGCACGCAGGATGTTGTCGAACGTGCTCAGCAGTGCGTCCTGGGCGATGATCGTGACGTCGTCTTCGCCGTCGTGGCGCTGGCGGATGATCTCGCGCGCGGCGCGCCTGGCGCGTTCGATGTCCGGTCCGCTGCGCGCCTCGATCAGCACGCGAAACAGCGACGGCGTGTCGAACAGGCTCTGCGCCGACGCGACCGGGATCACGATCATGTCGTCGAGATTCTGGCCGAGCGACTCGCCGCCCTCGCTGATCACGCCGATCACGCGGAAGCGCCGATCGTTGATGCGCACCCACTCACCGAGTGCGCGGCGGTTGCCGAACAGCTCGCGGCGCAGCCCAGAGCCCAGCACCGCGACGTTGACGGCACGCTCCGGGTCGATATCGGGAAGGGCACGGCCACTGCCGATCGTCAGGTGGCGGATCGGGAAGAATTCGTCGGTCGCGCCGATCACCGTGACCTCGCGTTCGCGGCTGCCGTACGACACCGGCGCGTTGCCGGCGGTCAGCGGTGCGACGCGCGCGATGCTGCGTTCGCGCAGCAGTGCGAGCGCGTCGCCGAGCGTCAGGTCGCGTGGCGTTTCGCCGAACAATGGCGGCGCACCGCCGGTCGTCTCGGACCGTCCCGGCAGCATGATCAGCAGGTGGGTGCCGAGCGATGCGAACTCGTTGACGACGTAGCGCCGCGCGCCTTCGCCGAGTGCGGTCAGTACCACGACCGAGGCGACGCCGATACTCATTGCCAGCAGCATCAGCAGCGTGCGGTTGCGCGCGCCGGCCAGCGACTGCGATGCGAACCGCAGCAGGTCAGGCGTGCGCATGCGGGCTGTCCTTGTCGATTCGGCCGTCGACCATGCGGATGTGGCGCGGTGCGCGCCGGCCGACGGCCTTGTCATGGGTCACGACGACCAGCGTGATGCCGCCGGCATTCAGCGATTCAATCAGCGCGATCACGTCGTTGCCGGCATGCTGGTCGAGGTTGCCGGTCGGTTCGTCGGCGAGCAGCAGCGACGGCTTCATGACGATCGCGCGGCCGATCGCGACGCGCTGGCGCTGCCCGCCCGACAGCTGGTCGGGGCGGTGTTGCGCGCGGTCTTCGAGACCGAGCGATGCCAGCACCTCGGCGACCCGGGCGTCGCGCTCGCCTGGTGCGACGCCGGCCAGCATCATCGGCAGCGCGATGTTGTCGGCCGCGGTCAGCCGCGGCACGAGGTGGAAGGCCTGGAAGACGAAACCGATGTGGCTGCGCCGCAGCGCCGCGCGCCGTTCCTCGGGCAGCCCGGTGGTCTCGGTGCCCTGCAGCCGGTAGCTGCCGCTGTTCGGCCGGTCGAGCAGGCCGAGCACGTTTAGCAGTGTCGACTTGCCGGACCCCGACGGCCCCATGACCGACGCATAGTCACCGGCCGCGAACTCCAGTGTCACCTGGTCGAGCGCGTGTACGACCTCGTCGCCGACGACGAAATCACGCTCGACGTGGTCGAGCGTGATCATGGTCCGGCAGCCGCTTCGCGCTTCGCGCTGACGCCGTCGGCGAGACCTTCGCGTTCGACCGACGTCACGACCAGCTCACCCTCGGCCAGGCCATTGACGATCTCGGTGTGATCCCAGTTCGCGGTACCGACCTCGATCTCGCGCTGCTCGATGGTGTTGTCGGCAGGGTTGAACAGGTAGACGCGGTTGCCGTCGACGACGGCCTCGGTCGGCACGCGCAGCGTGTCGTTGCGCACGTCGAGGATGATCTCGACGTCGGCCGAATAGCCGGCGAGCAGCTGCGCGATGTCGTCGGCGTTGACGAACTCGACCTCGACATCGACGGTGCGCGCCTGCTTCTCGACATCCAGCACATAGTCGGCGATGCGCCGCACCCGGCCCTCGAAGCGCCGTTCGCCGAACGCGTCGAGGGTGACGCGCGCGTCCTGTCCGACGCGGATCTCGGCGACGTCGACCTCGTCGATCGGCGCGGTCAGGTAGAAGCAGCGGTTGTCGATCAGGTCGACGGCCGGCGGCGTCGCGATGCCGATCGGCGACGGCGTCACGTACTCGTTGAGTTCGCCGTTGATCTCGGCGACGACGCCGTCGAACGGCGCGATCAGGCGGGTCTTCTCGAGCGTCGCCTCGGTGACGCCGATGCGCGCCTCGCTGACCGCCGCGGTCGCGCGCGCGGCTTCGCAGGCGGCGTCGGCCGAGCGTGCCGACGATACGGCCTGGTCGACCTGCTCCTCGGCGACCAGTTTGCGCGCCAGCAGCTTGTTCTGGCGCTGCGCCTCGCGCTGTGCCTGTTCGGCCTCGATACAGCGGGCACGCGCCGTCGCCCGGGCGCTGGCGGCCTCCTGGCGGGTCAACGCCAGCTGTGCGGTCAGGTCCTTGTTCCACAGCTCGAGGAGCAGCTGGCCGCGCTCGACCGCGTCGCCCTCGTGGACCGGCAGGCTGGCGATCTGGCCACCGGCGCTCGGCGACAGCTTGGCACGGCGGCAGGCCTTGACCGTCCCGGCGCGGGTGTTGGCGACGGTCTTCTCGACGGTGCCGCGGGCGACGCCGTCGACGGTCACGGTGACCGGCTTGGTGCGGGTGGCCCAGCCGATCCACGCGGCGGCGAGCACGATCAGCAGCAGTATCAGCAGCACCGACTTCTTCATGTCCTGCGCCTCGTTTCCGCGGCAGGCCGAGTGGCCCGACACCTGCTCGCAGTATCGCAGCTGCGGTCGCCGTGGGCGACCGCTCACCACGGCGTGATCGTGACCGATGTCAACCGAATGCCGCGGTGCCGACGCGACGGGCGGCGCCGCGGCGTGATGCAGCGTCTACGGACGGCGGCCACGCGGGCGGCTGCGCTATAATCGGTCGCTTCGCAACGCGCTATTCGTCAGGGGCAAAACATGGCTCAATCGGGCATCAACAAAGTCGTACTCGCCTACTCCGGCGGCCTGGACACGTCGATCATCGTCAAATGGCTGCAGGACGAGTACCGCTGCGAGGTGGTTACGTTCACGGCCGACATCGGCCAGGGCGAGGAGGTCGAGCCGGCGCGTGCGAAGGCGCAGGCGGCCGGGATCCGCGAGATCTACATCGAGGACCTGCGCGAGGAGTTCGCGCGCGATTTCGTGTTCCCGATGTTCCGCGCCAATGCCGTCTACGAGGGCGAATACCTGCTCGGCACGTCGATCGCGCGCCCGCTGATCGCCAAGCGCCTGGTCGAGATCGCCGACGAGACCGGTGCCGATGCGATCTCGCACGGTGCGACCGGCAAGGGCAACGACCAGGTGCGATTCGAACTCGGCGCGTACGCGCTCAAGCCCGACGTCAAGGTCATCGCGCCGTGGCGCGAATGGGACCTGCTGTCGCGCGAGAAGCTCATGAACTATGCCGCCGAGCACGGCATCGCCGTCGATTTCGCCAGGCAGGGCAAGAAATCGCCGTATTCGATGGATGCCAACCTGCTGCACATCTCGTACGAGGGCGACGTCCTCGAGGATCCGTGGCACGAACCCGAGGAGGACATGTGGCGCTGGACAGTCGCGCCGGAGGCGGCGCCCGACGCGCCGACCTACGTCGAGCTCGAATATCGCAACGGTGACATCGTCGCGATCGACGGTGAGGCCATGACGCCGGCCGCGGTCATGGAATACCTCAACCGGGTCGGTGGCGAGAACGGCATCGGTCGTGACGACATCGTCGAGAACCGCTACGTCGGCATGAAGTCGCGCGGCTGCTACGAGACGCCGGCCGGCACGATCATGCTCAAGGCGCACCGCGCGATGGAGTCGCTGACCCTCGATCGCGAGGCCGCGCACCTCAAGGACGAACTGATGCCGCGCTACGCCGAGATGGTCTACAACGGCTACTGGTGGAGCCCCGAGCGCGAGGCCCTGCAGGCGCTGATCGACCAGACCCAGCACGTCGTCAACGGCAGCGTTCGGGTCAAACTGTACAAAGGCAACGTGATCGTCGCGGGGCGCAAATCACCCACGCACAGCCTGTTTGACGAGTCGATCGCGACGTTCGAGGATGACGCCGGCGCCTACGATCAGAAAGATGCCGCGGGCTTCATCAAGCTCAACGCCCTGCGCCTGCGCGTCGGCGCGCGCCGCCGGGGCTGATCCATGGAGAAACCATCGATGACCATACGCACGTGGATTCTCGGCCTGCTGCTCGTGGCCGGCGCCGCTTACGCGCTGCAGAAGGCCGCGCCGCTGCGCGGCGAGTGGCGTCCCGACCAGGTCGCATCCGGGGTCTATGTGATCCACGGGCCGACCGAGCTGCCGTCGCCGGCCAACCAGGGCTTCATGAACAACCCGGCGTTCGTCGTCGGCGAGACCGGCGTGGTCGTCGTCGACCCCGGCAGCAGCGTGCAGGTCGGCGAGATGCTGCTGGCAAGGATCGCGCAGATCACCGACAAGCCGGTGCTCGCGGTGTTCAATTCGCACATCCACGGCGATCACTGGCTCGGCAATCAGGCGATCCGCGCCAAGTACCCGGACGTGCCGATCTACGGTCACGAGCGGGTAGGCCCGCGGGTGCTCGAGGGCGCTGGCACCGAGTGGGTGCAGCTGATGCTGCGCATGACCGAGAACGCGACCGCCGGGACCGAGGTCGTGCGGCCGGATCGGCCGGTCAACGACGGTGACCGCATCCCGATCGACGGCATGACCTACCGGGTCTACAACAACGACAAGGCGCACACCGACACCGACATCATGGTGCTGGTCGAGGAACTCGATGTGATGTTCCTTGGCGACAACGCCGGGCACGGGCGCATCCTGCGCCTCGAGGGCGGCAGTTTCCCGGGCAATGTCGCGGCGCTCGACACGGCGCTGGCCAGCGGTGCGCAGGTGTTCGTGCCCGGCCACGGGCCGAGCGGCGGGCCCGAAGTGGCACGCCGCTACCGCGACTACCTGGACACCGTGTACACGACCGCGCAGCATGGTGTCGACGAGGGTCTGAGCGACTTCGAGATCCGTCCGCTGCTGCTGCCCAAGCTGGGGCCGTGGCAGCAGTGGGCCGGGTTCGACACCGAGCTCGGCGGGCACATCAGCGGCGCCTTCCTCGAGGCCGAGGCGGCGGCGTTCTGAGCGGCCGGGTAAGGTTGCGAAGGGACGCAGAGGGCGCGGAGTTGCGCAGAGAGTGCTGAGTGTTTTTTCGGTAACCGGAGAGCCTCGCTGTTGATTCATCGTTCCCGCGAAAGTGGGAATCCATGCGGCTGATGTCGTTGGATCCCAGTCTTGGCGGCGGGGACGGGGATTCGCGGGGATGACGAGAAACGGATTGCTTGAGGCCGCGTTGTCTGGTCGGTGGTCAACCGTTGTATCCACCCGATCGGTGCTGCGCCCGCAGGACAAAACGCTCTGCGGCCTCTGCGCTCCTCCGTGTGCTCTGCGTCCAAACAAGATGCCGACTCACATGACACGAGGTGACCGATGCGCTACGCCGAACGTCCAGTAATCGGGATCAGCAGTTGCCTGCTCGGGCAGAAGGTGCGCTACGACGGTACCGCGAAGCGCGACCGCTGGATCGTCGATCAACTCGGCAAGCACGTCGACTACCGCCCGATCTGCCCGGAGATGGCGATCGGCCTGGGCACACCGCGTCCGCCGATCCGCCTCGTCGGCACGCCCGAGCAGATGCGCGTGCGCGGCGTCGAGGACCCGTCGGTCGACGTCACCGATGCGCTCGAGGACTTCGCGCTGAACACGGCCGCGCAACTCGGTGACATCAGCGGCTACGTGTTCATGAGCAAGTCGCCGAGCTGCGGCATGGAACGGGTCAAGCTCTACAACGCCAAAGGACATGCCGAAAAGAAGGGCGTCGGCGCGTACGCGCGGGTGGTGATGCAGAGCCTGCCCCACCTGCCTTACGAGGAGGAGGGGCGGCTGCACGACGCGATGCTGCGCGAGAACTTCGTCAACCGCGTATTTGCGTACCGGCGCTGGCAGACGCTGCGCGCCACCGGCCTCAGCGCCAAGGCGCTGATCGACTTCCACGCGCGCCACAAGTACATGGTCATGGCGCACTCGCAGGCGGCCTACCAGCGGCTCGGCCGGCTACTGTCCCACCTCAAGGGCGTCGACCTCGGAGAGGTCGCCGACGCCTACGAGGCCGAATTCATGACCGCGCTGAAGCGGCGCGCCGGGCGCAAGCGCCATGTCAACGTGCTGCAGCACATCCAGGGCTACCTGAAGGACCGCATCGACGGCAGCGACAAGCGCGAGCTGCTGGAGAGCATCGAGGCCTACCGTCGTGAAGAGGTACCGCTGGTGGTGCCGACCAAGCTGCTGCGCAGCTACTTCCGGCGCAATCCCGATCACTACATCGACCAACAGTGGTACCTCGACCCGTACCCGGAATCGCTGGGCCTGCGCAACGCGATCTGATGGGTGACACGGACCGGTTCGGCATCATCGTCGTCGGCGACGAGATCCTCGGTGCGCGGCGTCGCGATCGCCACTTCGACGGCATCGGTGGGCTGCTGCGCGCGCGCGGCTTCGCGGTCGCGTGGTTGCGCGTCCTGCCCGACGACCCGGATTACCTGGTCAGCGAGCTCGCGCATACGATGGCCGAAGCGATCCCGGTGTTCTGCTGTGGCGGAATCGGCGCGACGCCCGACGACCATACCCGGCAGTGCGCCGCCAGCGCGGCCGGGGTGCCGTTGCAGCGGCATCCCGGCGCCGCCGTCGAGATCGAGGCGCGCTTCGGTGCCGAGGCCTATCCGCATCGCATCAAGATGGCGGAACTGCCGCGCGGCAGCGAGCTGATACCGAATCCCTACAATCGCATCCCCGGGTTCAGCATCCGCGGCCACTTCTTCCTGCCCGGCTTTCCCGACATGGCGCGGCCGATGGCGCAGTGGGTGCTGGAAACGCACTTCGCCACCGGTGCCGCGGCCGAACGCCAGGTCGCGGTGCGTGTCTACGGCGTGCCCGAGAGCCAGCTGATGGACCTGATGCAGGACCTCGTCGACGCCTTTCCCGCGGCAAGGCTGTACAGCCTGCCGCGGCTCGGCGAGGATTACCAGATCGAGCTCGGCTTCCGCGGGCGCGGCGACCTCGCGGCGCCGCTGCAGGCATTGACCGACGGGCTGGATGCGCGTCGCGTCCGCTATCAACGCCTCGAGGGCTGAACGGCGCAGGGCGGCGGCGTCGACCACGAACGAGCTGTCGCAAGGGGGGGGGCAGATCCATGCGCACTGTCGGCAGACGCCCGCGCAACATCGCGCCGCGCAACCGCCTGACGGTCAGCGTCGTCGGGCCTGCTGTCGCGGCGTCGACGCCGGCCGCCCGACGCGTCGTGACGCAGCTGCGGCGGCGCTGCCCGGTCGTCGCGCATCGGTTGCGCAGCGGCACGCGGCCGGCATGCACGATCGTGCTGCGCGGCGGCTCCGGTCGTGATCGCGTGCGTGCTGCGCGCGCGCTCGCCGCGGCGCTGGCGAGACCCCTGTGGCGTGTCGACGGCTACATCGGCGAGACCGAGAAGCGCGTCGTGCGCCTGTTCGACCAGGCGGCGACGCAGCGCGCCGTGCTGTTCTTCGACGAGGCCGACGCGCTGTTCGGCAAGCGAAGCGTCGTCAAGGACAGTCACGACCGTTACGCCAACCAGCAGGTGTCGTACCTGCTCGCCCGTGCCGCGACACACGGCGTCATCGTCGTCCTCGCGACCACGCCGACGGCCGATCCGGTCGCTGCGATCGCGCGCCGGGCGGTGTTCGCCGATCTGTCGTGAAGCGGCGTCGCCGCGTGACCTCGCGCGGCCCGGTGCCTGGCTGCAACGCGCAGGGACGATGATCGGGACGGCGCGCGCGGCGCGGCTGCCTTCTGCGATGTTGCGTCATGCCTGCGGCCCAGGGAACGCGTGCCGCCATGGACAGGCGGTTGGCGCGGCGCCGCGACCGCGCGGGACGATGACAAGGTGTACTGTGCGGCGACAGCCCGACACCGGCCGTCGGATCCTCGCGCCGTCGTGCGGTCTGCGACCGCGGCGCTGTCGGCGCGATCGACACGCCATGCGCAATCTGTGAACGGCGTTCGCTGAATAATAGCGCGCTTCCCAAAGGACGCCCGCGGCTTCCCGAAGCCGTGCGCTGCGCTGACATATACTTGCGTCAGGGATGGGCGGACCCACGGCCGCGCATCGCTGTGGCCGTAGGACCGTGGTTGCATGGGAAGGTGTGATGTCGGTATCGGGGCACAATCCGGCACTGCTCGGGCGATCGGCGATCCCACTGGTGGGCGCGTCGCGTGCCAGCCAGCGCCTGCAGCTCGACCCGGTGGAGCCGAGCGACCCGCTCAAGGATCCGACCTCGGCCGAATACCGCGCGCTGCAGGACCTCAAGCAACGTGACCGCGAGGTCCGTCAGCACGAGCAGGCGCACATCGCGGCCGGCGGCGCCCACGTCTCCGGTGGCGCGCACTACAGCTACGAGATCGGGCCGGACGGCCGTCGCTACGCGGTCGGCGGCGAGGTGTCCATCGACACGTCGGCGGTGCCCAACGATCCGGAGGCGACGATTCGCAAGATGCAGGCGGTGCGCAGCGCGGCAACGGCGCCGGCTGAGCCGTCGGCGCAGGACCGCGCGGTGGCGGCCGATGCCGCACGTGCCGAGGCGCGGGCACGCGCCGAATTGCGTGACCAGCAGAGCGCCGCGGACGACAGCGCCGCGGCGCCGCCAGGCGGGCGTGCGCAGACGGCGCTGAGCGCATACCGCGACGCCGCCGGCGAGGGTGCGGGGCAACGCGCCGCTGTCCTTGACCTGACTGCCTGATCAAATCGCCGGCTAGGACTGCCAGCTCGGCGCCTGGCGCTCGTGACCGGCCTCGGCGAGCTTCTGCAGGTATGCGTTCCAGTAGACGTCTTTCTTGCGGCCCAGGTCGTACAGATAACCCCAGTCGTAGAGGCCGGAGTTGTGGCCGTCGTCGAAGAAGATCTTGACCGCATAGGCACCGACCGGTTTGACCTCGGTGATGTTGACGTCCTGCTTGTCGACCTGCAGTTTCGCATACTGGCCCCAGTGGCCCCTGACCTCGGCGGACGGTGAGTAGACGCGCAGCAGCTCGCACGGCAGCTCGAAGCGCGCGCCGTCGTCGAACGCGATTTCCAGCGCGTGCGATTTCTGGTGCACGACGATGTCGGTGGGTTTCGGTGTGTCGCTCATCGGCGTCCTTGTTCAGTAGATCTTCGGCAACAGCCGGTGGGTGCGCTTGACGTACTCGGAGTAATCGGCGAACGCCGTATGCAGGTGCCTCTCTTCACTGTGCATCTTGCCGAACAGCGCCGCGAACAGCATCGCCAGGCCGAGATAGTTCGGCCAGGCGTCGCGGTAGAGTGCGATCCCGAGCATGAACAGCAGCAGGCTGGTGTACATCGGGTGGCGGATCCAGCGATACGGGCCGGTCGTGACCAGGCACGCATCGGGGATCGGTTCCGGGTAGATGCCGAAGTTGCCGAGCTTGTTGTGCGCCAGCGTGTACAGGCCGACGACCGCGCCGAGCGCGCTGAGCGCCAGCCAGGGCAAGCGATCCGGCTCCTGGGTGACGAACGGCCACGCGACGACCACGATCGCCGAGAACTGCAGCGTGACCAGGACGTGGCTGAGCGTCGACTTCTGCGGCACTGCCGTGTACCTATTGCGCTGCACCGAGCGCCGCGGCGCGCCTGAGGACATCGGACGGTTCGTCCATCGGCGCGCCCCAGCCCTGGGTGTGCTGATCGACGAGACCGGCGAGCATGTCGATGTGCTCGGCACTGGCGTTGAGACAGGGTATGTACTCGAAGCGTTCGCCACCGGCCTCGAGGAAGATGTCGCGGTCTTCCATCGCGATCTCCTCGAGCGTCTCCAGGCAGTCCACCGAGAAACCCGGACACAGGACCTGCAGCGACTTCACGCCGCTCTGTGCGAGGCCCTCCAGCGTCTTGTCGGTATACGGTTGCAGCCACTGTTTCGGCCCGAGGCGCGACTGGAAACTGAGCAGCCAGCGCTCGTCGTCGAGGCCGAGCTGCTCGGCCAGCAGGCGCCCGGTCTTCTGGCATTCGCAGTAGTAGGGGTCGCCCTTGTGGAAGTACTCCTCGGGGATGCCGTGGAACGACAGCAGCAGCTTCTCGGCATCGCCGTATTCGTCGAGGTGGCGGCGCACGCTGGTGGCCAGCGCACCGATGTAGGCCGGCTCGTCGTGGTAGTGGTTGACGAAGCGCAGCTCGGGCAGCCAGCGCCAGCGGCGCAGCTCCGCGGTCACGGCGTCGAAGATCGATGCGGTCGTCGTTGCCGAGTACTGCGGGTACAGCGGTAGCACCAGGATGCGGCGTGCACCGGCGCCGCGCAGCTCGTCGAGCGCCGACGCGATCGATGGATTGCCATAGCGCATGCCCAGTGCCACGGGTACGTCGCAGCCGAAGCGCCGGGCCAGCTCCTGGACCAGGGCGTCGCGCTGCTGCATCGAGATCGTCAGCAGCGGCGAACCCTGCTCGGTCCAGATCTTCTGGTAGGCCTTGGCCGAGCGCCCGGGGCGGGTGTTCAGGATCACGCCGTTGAGCACGAACCACCACGCCGGCCGCGGCACCTCGACGACCCGCGGGTCCCACAGGAACTCCTTCAGGTAGCGGCGCACCGAGGCACGGTCGGGGGCGTCCGGGGTACCGAGGTTGACCATCAGCACGCCCATCCGGGTGGGCTGGTCGTGGCGAAAGGTCTGCAGGTCTGCGTGCATCGTCAGTGGTCTCGGGATTCTTGGTTGCTGATGCCGGGGTCATGTTACGGCCCGTGGGTGAACCGGTATTGTCACGGATTGGCGGGAAATTTGGCAGTTCGGTCGGACATCTGGGCGACCGAATCGTACCAGCCATGCAGGTGGTCGAAGAGGGTCGCGAACCGCAGGCTCGCGATCGTCGAGCCGAACACCGGGACCGGGATGCCGACGCGCATGCATGCCGGCGGCGATATCCGCGCATCGCGGATGCCGCATTCCTCGACCCCGGTGACGGCGATGGCGCTCGCGGTCGCGCCGATGTGCGTACGGTCGCCGCCGAGGCCGACGCCGATCGGCAGTGCCCACGACGATGCGTGATGTCCGCGCGCTGTGCACCGAGGCCGGCGATGACCGGGATCGTCGTCAGCGTGGGCGGGCTGTTGTCGACGACGGCGCCCGGTGACAGGCGCGCGGTTGGATGACGGCGTCGGTCAGAATAGCCTGGGCCAGAGGAAGCCGGTGTTGCGGCGAAACTCGGCGTACTCGGGGACGGTCGCGAGGAACTTGCGCTCCTCGATCTTCGCGCGCACGGCCTGCAGCGCCACCGCGACGACGAACAGGTACAGCGCCGCCGGGGTCGCGGCGAGGATCGCGACGCCGAAGATGTGGATGATCTCGCCGAAGTACAGCGGGTGGCGGATGCGCCGGTAGGGCCCGCTGGTGACCAGTTCGCGCACCGCGGTGCGCAGGCCGAACGATGCGCGCAGGTGGGCTATCGCCCAGATGCTGAACAGCGCACCGAACAGGCCGATCGCGAGGCCCGCCATGTTGATGTAGTACGGGAAATCCGGCGTCAGTCCGTGCATCGCGCGCAGAAAGCCCTCGGGATAGGCGGGCAGTATGGCGCGCACGTCGGGCAGGAACATCAGCGCATAGCCGATTACCGGCACGAAGACCGTGACCAGCGGGAAGACGTTCTCCCAGAAGCCCCGCGGCCGCTCCTTGGCGCCCCGCCGCACCAGCAGGCTGTAGAACACCAGCGCGTCGAAGGCCAGCGCGACCGCGTAGTAGCCGAGATGCGAGAACTGCCCGGTCGCGTGGTAGGTCAGTGCGTCGCCGGCGGCGGCGCGCTGCTCGGCATCGGTCAGCACGTCGACCAGCGGTTCCGCCTCGATGATGTAACCGATCAGGTAGTAGGTCTTGACGCCTACCACGAGGGCGAAGAACAACAGCGGCGCGATATCGACGCGCCATTCCTTTTGCATGGTCATCAGCTGGCCCCCGGCAGACCTCGTCAGCGACTGGCGCGGCGCAGTTTAGCCTCGACCCGGGCGGCCTCGATAGCGTCGCGGTCCAGCACACGCGGGATCAGCCGGTAACCGGCCGCGAGCTCGACGGCCTGGCGGCAGGCCGCGGCCTCCAGCCAGTGACGCTGCGCATCGTCGATGTGCTGCAGAGTCAGCAGACGCGGCGCCAGCCACGCGAGGTAGTCGTGTGCCAGCTCGGCCTCGTCGTCGCGGTGCCAGTCGGACTTCAGGCCGAGCGGTGGGAAGCGGGCGGCGTCGAGCGTCTGCGGGCCGGCCGGCGAGCCGACCCGCTCGCCGCTGCCGTCGCGCCGGCGGCGGAACCAGGCCTTGTGCTGGCCGAGCTGGCGCACCTGGCGTTCGAGCCGCTCGGCGTGCTGGCGTGGACCGAGCTCGCTGCGCATCGCGACGCCGCGACGGCTCAGCGACGGCGCCTCGAAGCTGTGGTCGGCGAGGCGCGTGGCGTGCCAGCGTCCGACGCGCATATCGCCGATGAGCGCGGGGTCCTCGGTGGTCGCGAGCAGTGCGACCGGGTCGCCCGCGTAGTCGGTGGACCAGCATTCGTGGACGTCGATCAGCGGAAACGGCAGCTCGGCGTCGAGTTGGCGCAGCGCGGCGATCAGCACGTCGGCGGCGTCGCGCATGCCGCCGATGTCCATGACCGGGTTGGCCGGCACCTTGCGCAGGCCGTCGTCGGCGTCCCACAGGCCAAAGTTGAAGAATTGCTCGATCGGCGCGACGTGATTGAAGCTGTGCCAGGTATGGTCGGGGCGCTGCGTCAGCACCTGCACCTGCCAGACGCGGCCGTCCGGGCTGTAGGCGCGCCCGTTGTGCGTCTCGACGACCTGCAGCACGCCGTCGAACGGGTTGACCCGGCGCACGGCGTAGTGGCGCGGCGCATCCGCGGCGGCGTTCACGGCCGCGCCTGGTCCAGCCGCTGCCGCAGGGCCTCGATCAGCTGGTATGCGGGCTCCTGCAGTTCCGGATCGAGTGCGTCCATCAGGTACTTGGCGTCGTCGAGCACGCGCTCGATCTCGTCGCGGCCCTGCAGGCGGTCGATGCGGCCGGCGAGTTGCGGCATCCACGCGACCGCGTCGATGCCGTCGGGCATCATCGGCAGGTACCCCAGACCGCGTAGACCGGGTCGCTGTCGGCATGACGATCGGCATACCTGTCGTCGGCCGGGCGCGGCAGGCCACGGATCGACCAGGTCTCGAGCCCGTCGTACAGGCCATCGCGCAGGAAGTACTCGAGCACCAGGCCCGGGCGTTCGAACTCATGCATGCGCTCCCAGGCGCGGATGACCTTGGGCGGGAACCAGCGGTTCGAGAACGTGATGATGAAACGGCCGCCCGGGCGCAGCATGCGGGCGACCTCGGCGAACACGTCGAACGGCTTGACCAGGTACTCGACGGACAGGCTGCAGATCACCGCGTCGAATTCGTCGTCGGCGTAGGGCAGCGCGGGCGCGAGGTTGAGGTCATGCACCTGGTGCGACGCGAACAGCGGGTTCGCCGCGAGTTCCTCGGCGTTCATGCCGAGGCCGATGACCTCGCCGAGGCCGTGATCGGCAGGCAGGTGCGACTGCCAGCTGGCCATCAGGTCGAGGACGCGACCGCCCGCGGGCAGCAGGCGGTGGTAGAGCTGAGCGATCTGTGCCGACGCGGTCCTGTCGACGTGCGAGACCGGGCGCGGCATCGCGTAGAAGCCCGCGTCCGGTTCGCCGGCGACGCGGGCGAACGGCAGGTCCTGCCAGAAGTCCGTCGGCTGGCCGCGCCAGCGCGCCTGCATGCCGGGGCCGTTTAGCGTGACCATCTCGGCGACGTCGTTGCAGCTGCCGCCGCGCTCCTCGCCGGCGGCCCAGATGTCGAGGATGCGCGCCTGCATCTCCAGCGGCCGGTCGGCCAACGGATTGTTGAGGTCGCAGGCGATCATGTCGTCGGAGGCCTGGCAGACCCGAAACGGCAGGATCTCCTCGGGAAAGATGCCCTTGGAGCCGCCGATGAAGGCGCGCGGGTAGAAGCGCCCGGCACGCGGTTCGATGTGGTCGTTGTTGCGCAGTTTGCGGTGGAACGCGCGCTGGCTGAGGTTGAAGCACAGGTCGGACTGGTAGGGCACGATCAGCTCGCCGGGCGCATAGCTGTGGCCGGCGACGTGGTCGACCGGCTTGTCCATCAGGTCGGGTTCGAGCTCGAACGGCAGGATGTCGCGCCACAGGTTGAGCTTGCGCGCGACCAGTTGGTCGGTATGCGTGGCGTGCTCGCTGCGCCAGGCGAGACTGAATGCCATCGCGCACATGGCGCGAGCGCTCGTCCGTTCCAGTGTCTGGGTATCGCCGTCGGCGCTGTCGTCGCCGAGTTCGAAACCAATAAAAGCCTCTGTTATGTCTTTCACCTGCTCCGGGCTCCTTTGGTGCGATCCGCGGAAGTGTGCAGCGGGGACGGCGAAAATTACCTAGGCATATTGCAGGGTGAATCCGGCCGCGGCGAGATACTCGGCCTCACGCGCGATCTCGGCCTCGGTCAACGGGTGCTCGAACAGCCACTGGTCGGGGAACTGCAGACGTATTTCCATGTCCTGAACGCTGATTTTCATCGGCGGTTTGTGGCTGCCGCCGCGGCCGCGGTGCATCAGTGCCGAGATCCGTAGCAGGATCGCCAGGCGCTGAACGCGGTCGACGGTCGGTGCCGGCAGGCCGGCGAGTTCACTGACCGAATACTTGCGTCGGTGCACGCGGACCAGTGCCGCCAGGACGGCCTGCTGCTGGCGCGTGAAACCCGGCATGTCGGCATTGGCCAGGATGTAGGCGCCGTGCTTGTGAAAGCTGCCGTGCGACACGACCAACCCCAGCTCGTGCAGGCGGCTCGCCCAGTTCAGCATCAGCGTGTGTTCCGGGTCGTCGAGGCCCCAGTCGCTGCCGACCTGTTTCAGCAGCGCACGCGCGGTGCTCTCGACGCGGCTCGCCTGGTCTTTCGCGACAGCGAATCGCTGCATCATTGCCTGCACCGTCGAGTCGCGGATGTCGACGTGTTGGATATGGCCGACCAGTTCGTACAACAGGCCCTCGCGCAGTGCCAGGTCGGACACCTGCATGTGACCGATGTCGAGCGACTTGAACACCGCGCTCATGACCGCGACGCCGCCGGCGAATACCGGTCGCCGCTCGTCGGACAGGCCTTCCAGTGCGACCGCGTCGATGTTGCCGGCGCTGATCAGCGCCCGACGCAGCTTCTTCAGCGAGACCTTGGTGATGCCCTCGTCGCTCCAGCCATTGGCGACGACGACCCGCTCGATGGCCTTCGCGGTACCCGAGCTGCCGACCGCGGTCTGCCAGCGTCCGGACTCGAACATGCGCCGCACCGGGCGCAGTTCGACGCGCCCGGCGAGCACCGCGCGGTCCATGTTGTCGCTGCCGATCGCGCCATCGGCGAAGAACCGCCGGGTCATGCCGACGCAGCCCATGAACAGGCTCTCGCGTTCGCTCGGTTCGAGACCGCGGCCGAGGATCAGCTCGGTGCTGCCGCCGCCGATGTCGACGACCAGGCGGGTCTCGTCACCACCGGCCAGGCTATGGGCGACGCCTAGGTAGACCAGGCGCGCCTCTTCGCGGCCGCCGATGATCTCGATCGGGTGGCCGAGCGCGTGTTCGGCGGCCTTGAGAAACGCGCCGCCGTCGTTGATCTGGCGCATCGTGTTGGTGCCGACCGCGCGCACCGCGTGATGCGGTAGCTCGCGCAGGCGCTGGCCCATCTTCGACAGCGTGTCGAGGGCGCGCTCCCAGGTGTCGTCGCCGAGGGACTTGTCGGGCAACAGGCCGCCGCCGAGGCGCACGGCGTCGCGCAGCCGGTCGACGATGACCAGCTGCCGGTTGTCGAGCCTGCCGATGACCATATGAAAGCTGTTGGAGCCGAGGTCGACCGCGGCGACGGTCTCAGGCTGCGGATGCGGGCTGGGTGGCTGCGTCATGACCGCGCGGAAACTGCTGGGATGCGCGCAATGCTACCCCGGCCGCGGCGCGCTGGCGAACGCCGCCCGGCCGTCGCCGATCTGCGGTTATGCTTGGTGCTGTGATCGACGGAGGGTGGCGCCGCGTGTTGCATCGAGTGTGCGTTGCATTGTTGCTGTTCTGTGTCACGGCGGTGGCTGTTGGCGCGCCGGGGGACGCCGAGTTGCGCGGCGTCAACGCGCTGCGCGCCGCGGCCGGCCTCGCAGCGCTGCGGACCGAACCACGGCTCGCCGACGCGGCGCGCCGCCACGCCGCCTATCTCGACCGGCACCGCGAGCCGGGCAAGACCGTGCAGGGCGTCTCGGCGCATGCGCAACAGCCGGGCCGCGCCGGTTTCGTCGCGGCGACACCGGCCGAGCGCGCGCTGGCCGCGGGGTATCCGCACCGCGAGGTCCTCGAGAACGTCAGCATGGGCTACGCGTCGGCCGACGCGGCACTCGATGGCCTGATGAGCGCGATCTACCATCGGTTGACGTTTCTCGACCTGCTGGCCGACGAGTTGGGTGTCGCGGTCGGCGAACGCTCGCGCGTGTTCCTGCTCGGGCGCGGCGACCGCTCGGCAATGTGCAATACGACACCGCCGGAGGCCATGCTGCAGTCCCCGCTGGACTGCCTCGGGACGCCGATGCGACGCGACTATTACGCGCGCCTGTGCGCGGCGCTGCCGCGGCACGCACGCTTCCGACCGGCCCATGCGATCAGCTGCCCCGATGGCACGCGCCTCGACGCCGCTTACATGCAGGCGGTATGCGGTGATCCGCCGCCGGCGGCGCGCTTTTCCGGCCGGGGACGCTATGTCACGCCGTGCGGGAACGCGCGGCGACTCGATGCCGACTGGTTTCTCGGTCTGTGCTCAGGGCGCGAGCCGGCGGCACTCGCGGCCGGCGACGGCAGTTACTACATGATCTGCGACGACCGCGAACGGGTGGATGCGGCGTGGTTCGAGACCCTGTGTCGCGACCTGCCGCCGGCGGCGCAGTTCAGCGGTACGCTGCGCTACCGCCGGCCGTGCTCGCAGCCGCTGGATGTCCGCGTCGACTACCTCGACGCGCAGGATGCGGCGCGCCTGGAGGGTACGCCCGAGGTCGTGGTCTGGCCACCCGACGACGCGCGCGACGTACCGCCGGCGTTCTTCGTCGAGGAGCCCGACCCGCTGCCCGATCGTGACGTGTCGGGCTACCCGCTGTCGCTGCAGTTCAATCCGGGTCGGGTAGAGCGCGTCGAGCTGCGCGGGTTCCGGCTGTACCGCGACGAAGACGACGCGGCTGACGTGACCGTTGCGACCCGCCTGCTCGATGCGTCGAGCGATCCGAACCGCATCCTGACCGCGTTCGAGTTCGCGCTGTTCCCGCTCGAGCGGCTGGCCTGGGGCCAGTCCTACCGCGCCGTCGCCGATCTGTCGATCGACGGCCGTCCGCGTCGCATGGCGTGGCGTTTCCGTACCCGTGAGCCCGGCGCGCCGCTGCTCGTCGCCGGGCGCGACACGCAGGCCTTCGTCGTGCAGTCCGGCGCCGACTATTGGCTGTACCTGCCGCCGACCGGGCAGGCGGCGCAGACCGCACAGTCGGTGCGCACCCAGCACCGGCAGGGCAATCGCGTGACCATCGAGGCCGTCGACGCGAACACGCTGTCGATTCGGCTCGACGCGCGTCACTGCGATCGTGTGCGGATGCGCTTCGACAGTGGCCGCGAGGTCGACCTGATACCGCGCGGCTGTCCGGGCTGAACGCGACCGGGCGGCTGCTATCATGGCGCAAATTCCGGCGGGGGTTCGATGAACTATTGCAGTGTCTGTGGCGAGCAAGTGCGCGTGGGTGTTCCCGACGGCGACAACCGCCCACGTCACATCTGCGACCACTGCGGCACCGTGCACTACCACAACCCCAAGGTCGTCGCCGGTTGCATCGCCCACTGGGAGGACCAGGTGTTGATGTGCCGGCGAGCGATCGAGCCGCGTTACGGCAAATGGACCGTGCCGGCCGGTTTCATGGAGAACGGCGAGACGACCTACGAAGGCGCGATCCGCGAGACCCTCGAAGAGGCCAACGCGCGGGTCGCGATCGACGACCTCTACGTGACCGTCAACCTGCCGCACATCAACCAGGTCTACATGCTGTTCCGCGGGCGCCTGCTCGATCTCGATTTTTCGCCGGGCGACGAGAGCCTGGAGACCGAGCTGATGAGCGAGGAGAGGATCCCGTGGGCCGAGGTGGCGTTCCCGACCGTTGGCGAGGCGCTGAAGCTGTATTTCGCGGACCGGCGAATCGGCGCGTTCGGCGTGCACATGCTGGATATCGTGCGCAGGCAGATGGCCGGGGGCTATCAGGTCAGGCAGATCAGTTGACGCTAGGTCCGCATCGCTGGCAGCAAAACGCAGCCTTCAGGGTTCGCCGTGGTGGTCACGTTGTTGCCCGCGAAAGGCGCGCGTGACGATAGGCGCCCTGTTCGGCCACGCTTCGGCTTGTTGGTGACGGAGAGATCAAGTATGCGGCCGGGCCCCTGTTGACGGCACGACCGTCACCAGCAACTGCACGCGCTGCGAGGCCCGTTGCCGTTGCTGAACCAGGCCGTGAACCGCGTAGGCCCTCGCCCGCTACTGGCCGGGAATCCGTTGCACGGAACGCGCGTCTTCCCGTGGCGACACGCAGGCGGCGTCGGGAAACTGGAACGTAAACGGCCCAAGGTACCGCACGAATCGCTTGGCACCTTGAGCCGCCGTTTCGAACACGTGCCATCGCGTCAGCAGATGGCAACGAACGCTACTGGCGCTCGGATCTTAGCCTCGGCGCGCCTTCAGCGATCCGGCCATGGCCAGTCCCAGCCCGAGCAGCACCAGCGTTCCAGGCACGGGCACCGGGTTGTTCGGGTTGATCACGACGTTGGCGCCGACACCGGTCGTGAAGTTGTCCCAGTCCGTGAGGCCGCCTGGATCGGTTCCCGACACGCGCAGTGACGAAATGAACGTCGATGTATCGAAAACAACTCCGAAGAACTCGTCGTCGCCACTGCCCGGCGTGGACTGGAAATTGAACGTCGTGACGACGCCGGTAAAGGCGTCCGTCAGCAGCAGATCCATCGTGCCGCCATCGTTGTCTTCGACGTCGAATCCGACAGCGTTGACGAAGGTCGGGAAGGTGACATCGAACTGGATGAATTGCGCGGCACCACGACTGCCGTCAACTTCGTTACCGTCCCAACTGATGGTGCTTCCGTTTCCCGTCTCGCTGTACGTGTAGCCGATAGGGGTCGTGAATGGAGCGGCGCCACCAGCTCCTGTCAAGGTATCGATTTCGAACGACTGGAGTTCGGCTTCCCACAGTGCGCGCGCTTCAGCAGGCGTGAAGGCTGCCGTGGGATCCGTCGAGCCCTGGAAGAGCAGCGGAAACGCATTGGCGTTGGCCGCGGCCACCACAACCGCGCACGTACCAAGCAGCTTGATCAATCTTTGTTTCATTGTGACATGTCCCTTTATTGTTACCGACAACTAAAATACCGACATTTAGCTACGCGCATACCAAGCCAGATTCATGCCATACAATATAAAAGCTCTTCAATTCAATCGGTTGTAAGACAAAGCGCAGGGCCATCGACATCGGGATGTAAAAAACCCTGACGCCTGTCCGCAGGGCGGCCGGGAGGCATGGACACCCTCCGATCCGTGCTGGCACAACGATGTTGCGCGCCCCTGAAGGTCAGGATCTGGCCTGGTGACGGCGGAGCAACGGGGATGCCGCCAGGGATCTCAGCATCGGACACGGTCACGACCAGTTGGAATCGTTGGGCGATCCACTGCCGGCGCCGGGCCGCGCGGCGGACCGGCGATGTCTTGGCCCCTGCCGGGAGGCAACCGTCACCGGGCCTGGGCGATCAACACCGGTCGCCAGGTTCGGTCGTGGTCGTCGTTTTGAAGGCACCGGTGCTGCACACCGCTATGGTCTGGCGAACGCGCTGGGCGCGTGCCGGATCTGCGACCGCCGGTGCCGGCCGGCCGCCACGGCGCCGTCGCGGCGCAGCGATCGGCCGTCACGGGTCTGGCGCGATACCGACGGCCTCGGCAGGGGAAGTCGATCGCCGCCGACACGGCTACGTCATGTGCTGCCGATTTCCACGGCATCCGGCCGACTGTGGTGTCGGCGGAACGCTGCCGCGTCCGTCGTCGTCCCTGAAACACCGCGCTCCACGTCAAGGCCGGTCGGGCCGGCTCGCCAGCCAGAACAGCGCCGGTTCGTCGCTGTTGCCGAGTTCCTTCTTCATCAGTATCACCCCGGTGCCGAGGTCCCATTCGAGGACATTGGCGGCGTCCGGACCGTCGGCGAGTGCCGCCTCGACGTTGTTCGGTTGGCCGAGTTCGCCGATGTAGTAACCCATGATCTGACGATGGTAGGGGTCGCGGTAGATCAGCTTGAAGGCACTGACGCGGCCGTCGCGGAAGAAAAAGGTCGCGACCCGTGCCGGGAAGCCGTTGAAGGTACCGATCTGGGCGGCACACAGTGCATCGCCGAACGCGGTCCGCTGGGTGCCGCACTGCCACTCGGTGTCGCTGTAGACGGTACGGATGTCCTGTTCGCTGAACCGATCGTCGAGGTCCTTGAGGCTGATGCGGATCTCGTCCTCGCCGAGCAGCCACAGCAGCGCGGTGTCCGAGACCCGCGCACCCTCGTCGGTGAACAGCAGCCAGAACGGCGGTATGAAGACGACCAGCAGGATCAGGATGGTTTTGTGTATGTTCGGTTTCTTTTCGGCCATGGGGTCGCTGTCGGGTTATCGTTTGCTGAGGAACTCGCCGAGCGGGCACGGCGCTTCCGGGTACAGGTTGTCGGCCATCGCCAGAAACAGTTCCGCGGTCGCCAACGCGTCGCTGAGCGCGTTGTGCGCCTTGTACTGCGGCAGGTTGTAGCGCGGGCGCAGGTTGAACAGGCGCAGGTCGCCGGGCTGGATCAGGTGATTGCGACGCTCGAACACGCGTTGGCCGATCTCCAGCGTGTCGATGATCGGCACGACGAACGGCGCACCGTAGAGCTTCTTGCAGGCCGCGCTGAGAAAGTTCTGCTCGATCGGCGAATAGTGGACCACGATCGGTTTGCCGGCCACGCGCCCGAGCACCTCCGGCAGCAGTTCCTCGATCGGTGCGCCGGCGGCCGACTGATCGTCGGTGATCTGGTGGATTACCGCCGATTCGCCGGGGATGGCCTTCTCGACGCGCACGATGCGGTGCCACGATGTGCCGAGCTTGACGCCCCAGCCGTCGATCTCGACCAGGCCGATGCTGAGGATGTCGTCCTTGTTCGGATCGAGACCGGTGGTCTCGAGGTCAATCGCGACCATGCGGATGTCGCGGCAGTCGCTGTGCTTGTCCGGGAACGGTGTCGCCAGGTAGTCGGCAAGCGGGCCGGGTGCGGCCCTGCTCAGCGCCTGCTTGCGCTGGTATTCCTTGCCGAGGAAGCGCGCGAACATCGCGATCAGCCCAGATTGTCGGCGCCGAAGCGCTTGCCCATGGACTCCTGCATGGTCTGGATGACCTTGAACGCATGCTTGAGGTGCTCGCGCTCGAGTTCGGACAGCTCGTCGGGCGGCACGTAGTTGTCGGCTTTCTGACCGCGCTTGATCTGCTCGGCCTGGTGCAGGATGCGCAGCGTCGCGATGAACTCCAGCGCGTCCTCGAGATTCTCCGCCATCTCGTCGGACAGCGCTTCGGTTCCGGCGCAGGCACGCAGGCGATCCACGGTGTTGACCGGCTCCTTGCCGAGCGACAGCGCGAGCACGCGTGCGATGTCGGTGATCGGCACGATCCCTTTGTGCTTCAGGTCGAGCGTGTGCTCGTGGTCGCCGCCGCGTTCGAGCACGAACTGACGGAAGAAGCCCAACGGTGGCCGGTGCGACAGCGCATTGGCCATCATGTAGGCGAGGAAGATCCGGTTCTTCTGCGACTTGCTCAGGATGTTCTGCTGCAATGGCACGAACAGGTCCATGTCGCCCTTGACCGGCCGCAGGTCGAAGAAGATGCTCGACAGCATCACGGACTTCGGCTCGGGCGCCTCGATCCATTTGTTGAAGTAGCCCTGCCAGACACGCAGCGGCTGCCGCCACTCGGGGTTGGTCGCCATCGCGTCGCCGGGACAGTAGACGAAGCCGCACGCGTCGAGACCGTCACTGACGAACTTGGCCAGCGCCGCGAAGTAGGCGTCGTGCTCGGTCTCATCGAAGTCATCGGAGAGCAGCAGCGCGTTGTCCTGGTCCGAATGTGAACTCTGCTCGTGGCGCGCCTGCGAGCCGCCGGCCATCCAGACATACGGCACCGGCGGCTCGCCGAGCTGCTGCTCGGCCATCTCCAGCAGGCGACCGGTGATCGAGTCGGTCAGGCACGACACGGCCTCGCCGATGTGGCGGGCGGTGACGCTGGCGGCCGCGAGATTCAGGTGCAGCTTGGGCAGCCGCGAGCTGACGTCGACCAGGTCCTGCACGGTCTTGGCCTTGCGGACGTCGGCGGCCAGGTAGGCGGAGTTGGAACTCTGGTGATTGGCCAGGTCGGTCGCGGTAATCATGCCGACGAGCTTGCCGTCGCGCGTCACAGGCAGATGGTGGAAGCGCTTGCGCGTCATCAGCATCAGCGCCTGCGCGGTCAAGGTTGTCGCCTCGATCGTCTCCGGGTCGGGCGTCATGATCTGGTCGATCGGTTCGCTGCCGGTCAGGCCGATCGCGACGCAGCGCTTGCGCAGGTCGCGGTCGGTAACCAGGCCAACCAGCTCGTCGCCCTGCATGACCATCACCGACGACACATCCTTGTTGCTCATCAGCGCAGCGGTTTCGCGGATCGTCATGCCCGACCGGATCGTAATCGGCTCCTTGCGGATCAGGCTGCCGACCGACACCATCATCGCGGCAACGGTCGGATCGTCGGACGACTCCTGGACCTTGGTGACGGCGGCCTTGAGGCGCTCCTTGACGGTAGACGAGAAATGCTCGCTGAACGCCTTGGATTCGCGGCACAGCGATTTCAGTCTCTCGCAGCCGAGCATGTACAGCAGCGTGTCCTCGACCGCCTCGCCCTTCTCGCACTGCGAGAAGTTGACCAGCTGGCATGTCACGCTGTACAGCGCACCTTCATCGAGTTTCTCGCACAGCTCGCCGTGGCCGTCGAAGATCTCCACGGCACCGCTGCGCACCAGGTAGAGGAAGCCTTCTTTCGGCGGAAACGTACTGCCGCGGCGCAGGTAGCGGATCTCGATGTCCTTCGGCAGCTCGTCGAGCAATTCGGTGCTGAGATAATTGAAGGGGTTGCGTTGTGCGAGGAACTGGCGGATCTCGATCAGTTCGACTTCCATCGTCTTGCTGCCTGATAAGACTGGATATTCACTCTGCAGCTTAACAAATGCGAAGCCGGCGCTGGATGAAAATCTGCCGCCCGGCGGCGATGCTCGTGGCGATCGACGGGCAAAAAAAAGCCCCGTCTCGAGAGACGGGGCCAAGCCTTCTAGTCCGCTAACACTCAGTGATCGGTCGCGGCGCCGGCGCCCTTCGGCACGCGGATGTCCTCGACCAGGTGCTGGATGTGCTCCGGCGGCTCGTGCGTCATCTTCGAGACAGCGATGGCGACGACGAAGTTGACCAGTGCACCGACGGCGCCGAACGCGTTCGGCGAGATGCCGAGGAACCAGTTCGGGGACATGTCGCCGAGGAACGCGGTACCCGGGACGAAGAAGATGCCCTTGTGCTGGAACACGTACAGCATGGTCACGCCGATGCCCGAGATCATCCCCCAGATCGCGCCGGTGCGATTCACCTTCTTGTTGAAGATGCCCATCATCAACGCCGGGAAGATCGAACTCGCGGCCAGACCGAACGCGATGGCCACCGTGCCCGCCGCGAAGTCGGGTGGGTTGAACCCGAGATAACCGGCCAGCGCGATGGCACCTGCCATCGAGATACGCGAAGCGAGCAGCTCGTTCTTCTCCGAGATGTTGGGGTTGATCATGCCCTTGATGATGTCGTGCGACACGGCCGACGCGATGGCCAGCAACAGGCCGGCCGCGGTCGACAGTGCAGCAGCCAGGCCGCCGGCGACGACGATCGCGATGACCCAGTTCGGCAGGTTGGCGATCTCCGGGTTGGCCAGCACCATGATGTCGCGGTCGACCTTGACCATCTCGCTGCCTTTCCAGCCGTAGCTCTCGGCCTTGGCGGCCATCTCGGGGTTCTTGTCGTTGTAGTACTGGATGCGGCCGTCGCCGTTCTTGTCCTCGTACTGCAGCAGGCCGGTCTTCTCCCAGTTCTTGAACCACTGCGGTGCGTTCGCGTACTCGAGATTGGCGGTGGCCTCGCCGACCGGGCCGGTCTGGATGGTCTGCATCAGGTTCAGGCGAGCCATCGAACCCACGGCCGGGGCCGTCGTGTAGAGGATCGCGATGAACACCAGTGCCCAACCGGCCGAGCTCCGTGCGTCCTTGACCTTCGGAACCGTGAAGAAGCGGATGATGACGTGCGGCAGGCCCGCGGTGCCGATCATCAGCGACAGTGTGTACACGAACATGTTCAACTTCGACCCGAGTACCTGTTCGGAATACTTATTGAAGCCGAGTTCGGTCACCACCTGGTCCAGCTTGCCCATCATCGTCAGGCCGGAACCATCGGCCATCGAGCCGATCAGGCCGAGCTGCGGCAGCGGGTTGCCGGTCAGGTTCAGCGAAATGAAGATCGCCGGGATGGTGTAGGCGCAGATCAGCACGACGTACTGCGCGATCTGCGTGTAGGTGATGCCCTTCATGCCACCGAGGACCGCGTAGACGAACACGATACCCATGCCGGCGACCAGGCCGGTCTCGTAGCTGGTCTCGAGGAAGCGCGAGAACGCGACGCCGATACCCTTCATCTGGCCGATGACGTACGTCACCGAGGCCAGGATCAGGCAGATAACGGCGACCGCGCGAGCGGTCTGCGAGTAGAAGCGCTCGCCGATGAACTCCGGCACCGTGAACTTGCCGAACTTACGCAGGTAAGGGGCGAGCAGCAGTGCCAGCAGCACGTAGCCGCCGGTCCAGCCCATCAGGAAGACCGAGGCGCCGTAACCGTTGAACGCGATCAGGCCGGCCATCGAGATGAACGATGCGGCCGACATCCAGTCGGCGGCGGTAGCCATACCGTTGGCGACCGGGTGGACGCCCTTGCCGGCAACGTAGAATTCGCCGGTCGAACCCGCGCGGGCCCAGATCGCGATCCCGATATACAGCAGGAAGGTCGCGCCGACGACGATATAAGTAAGAGTACTGAGATCAATTTTTCGCGACCTCTTAGTCTTCGTGCACGTCGAACTCGCGATCAAGCGCGTTCATGCGGGCAGCGTAAAAGAAGATCAGGACGATAAAGACGTAAATCGACCCCTGTTGGGCAAACCAGAAGCCGAGGCCGACGCCGCCGATACGAATGGCGTTGAGGGGCTCGGCGAGGATGATCCCGAAGCCGTACGAGACGACAAACCAGATCACCAGCAGTATCGTGACGAGGCGAATGTTCGCCTTCCAGTACTGCGCAGCTTTTGTATCCATAACTCGATCACTCCGCGGTTGTGGTTGTGAACCTAACGTTGGTTGTCCCGGCGCTGGCGCTGCCGCTGTCCGCTGGCTTTCCAGCCTTGTTGCGCGATTCCTTTCATGACTTCTGCGGGGAGCAGGCCCGGGTTGTTTTTTTACCCACGTGCGCGCGGGTGGCCAGACGTCGCGATTGTCCGCGCGGCCGTCGCCGATTGTCAAAGCAAATCAGATACTTAAATCGGTGCCCGGTGGCCGTGGAAAGGGTCGTTTTGAGTGGGAATGTAACAACTTTCCGGGGCATGTGTTACGTAACGTAACGCCAGTGTTTCCACGGGTAAACGATCGAAAAAACTTGCGGCGCCGGGCCGCCGCGCGCTTGGTCCGGAGCCGTGCATCGGGTGTCGTGCGCGTCGATTGCGCCTGCCGGCGCGGACTCAACTGCGCTTCTTCGGACGCGGCAGTCCGTAGCGCTGGCGGCGTTCCCACAGCGTCTTGCGGCTGATGCCGAGCGCGTGCGCGAGTTCGGTCTCGGTCATCTGCTCCTGGTGCTCGAGCACGAATACGCGGAAGTACTCCTCCAGCGACAGCTTGTCGTTGACGTCGGCGGCCGCATTGCTGCTGGTCACGCGGTGGTCGATCGCCAGCAGGTCGGGCGTGATGTGGTCGCCCTCGCACAGGATCACGGCGCGTTCGATCGCGTTCGACAGCTCGCGCACGTTGCCCGGCCAGTGGTAGCGGCGGATTGCCTCGAGCGCCTCGCGGCTGAGCTGCAGCGGTGCCCGGCCGAGCTGCTTGCGCGCCTTGTCGAGCAGGAACACGGCGAGTTCGATGACGTCATCGCCGCGCTCGCGCAGCGGCGGCAGGTTGAGTTCGACGACACGCAGGCGGAAGTACAGGTCGCTGCGGAACGCGTTCTCCTGGACCAGCTTGCGCACATCGCGGTGGGTCGCGGCAAGGATGCGCACGTTCGGCTGCGGATCGTCACCGGCCTGGTCGCCGTCGTGGCTGACGCCCTGCAGCACGCGCAGCAGGCGCGCCTGCGCCGCCATCGGCAGCTCGCCGATCTCGTCGAGGAACAGCGTGCCGCCCTCGGCGCTCTGGATCAGGCCGGGGCGAAAGCGGTCCTGATGATTCTGGCCGAACAGCTCGGCCTCGATCGACTGCTCGGGCACGGCGGCGCAGTTGAACGCGATGAACGGCGCATCGGCACGCAGGCTGTGTTTGTGCAGCGCGCGTGCGACCAGTTCCTTGCCGGTCCCCGACTCGCCGGTGATCAGCACGGTCGCCTCGGTCGGCGCGACCTTGTGGATGCGATTGCAGACCTCGCTCATCGCCGCGCTCTTGCCGACCATGCCGGCGACCGGGTAGGCCTGGTCGACGTCGGTCTGCAGGGCCGCGGTGCGGCGCTCCTTCTGCTGCTGGCGCAGCACCTTGTCGACCAGCATGACCATCTCGTCGTGATCGAAGGGCTTGGCGATGTAGTCGGCGGCGCCGTTCTTCATCGCCTCGACGGCGGACGTCACGGTGGCGTAGCTGGTCATGATGATCACCGGCACCTCGGGCGCGATGTCGAGCACCGAGCTGCCGGGGCGGCCGGGCAGGCGCAGGTCGGTGATGATCAGGTTGTAGTCGTTGAGACGTCCCAGGTCCTGTGCCGCCTCGACCGACTCGGCCTCGCTGACCTGGTGGCCGTGGCGTTCGAGCAGGCGACGCAGCGCCCCGCGGATGACCGCTTCGTCCTCAATGATGAGCAAGTGATTCATAGGTCGCTTCCGGTTCCTGCAGCGGCAGCCTGACGATCACGCGGGTGCCGAGGCCGACCTGCGAGTCGATGTCCAGCGTGCCGTTGTGTTCCTCGATCATCTTGTACGCGAGCGATAGGCCGAGGCCGGTCCCCTGGCCGGTCGGCTTGGTCGTGTAGAAGGGTTCGAAGATGGTCTCGCGCAGCTCGTCGGGGATGCCCTGGCCCTGGTCCATGACCTCGATCACGGCCTCGTCGCCGTCGGCGCGCACCAGTAGGTCGACGCGATCGCCGCCGTGCGACGCGTCGGCGGCGTTGCTGAGCAGGTTGACCAGCACCTGCGACAGCTGCTGGCGGTTGCCGGTCATGATGATGTCGGTCGGGCAGCTGGCCTCGAAGCGGATGCCGTCGTGCTTGTGGGTCAGCTGTAGCAGGTGCACGGCGTCGTCGACGGCCTCGCACAGCGCGAACGTCTCGCGCTGCTGCAGGTGCCGGCTGCCGCGGCTGAAGCCTTTCAGCGTGCGCAGGATGTCGGACACCCGGCGCGTCTGGCCGATGATGTCCTCGATGCTCTGGCCGATGACCGCCGGGTCGTCCTCGTGGCGCAGGTTCTGCGCCAGCGACGCGATGCCGGTGATCGGGTTGCCGATCTCGTGGGCGACACCGGCGGCGAGCCGGCCGACCGACGCCAGCCGGTCGTTGTGCGCGAGCTCGGCCTCGAGGTTGCCGAGGTCGGTCAGGTCCTCGATCAGCATGACCATACCCGGCCGGGTCGCGTCGGCGCCCTCGATGACCGGGTCGGCGTAGGCCGACTTGTGCAGGTTGTACCAGCGCGGGCGGCCGGCCACGGCCAGCTCCATGCGGTAGATGTGGTCCTCGGCGGTGCGCGTGAAACCGCCGAGCAGGCCGTCCCACGGCGGCGGCAGCTTGTCCAGGCTGCTGCCGATCAGCTGGCGCGCCTCGATGCCGGTCATGACCTCGAGCGCGAGGTTCCACAGCACGATCTTGTTCTGGTTGTCGGTCGCGCAGACGCCGAGCGGCAGGTCCTGCAGGATCTGGCGGTGCAGGCGGCGCAGGTTGTCGAGTTCGACGTTGAGGCCGCGCAGCTGCGAGCGCGAGGTCTCCAACCGGTCCTCTACGTAGCGCATCGAATCGGCGAGCGCGGTCTTGGCCTCCGGATCGAGCTCGAGACGGCGGTTGACGATGATGTGGGCGAGCTGCGGGCCGAGCAGGCCCGACAGGTTACGCTCGATGCGCTCGCGCAGCCGCCGCAGCTCGGTGGTGCGGCGCTCCTGCGGCCGCAGGTGCAGATCGCGCAGCGCCTGGTCGACCTCGCGGTCGGCCATCTCCTTGCCCAGCGTGCCGGCCAGCAGCGTGCGGAACTCGTTCGCCGATCCGGCGACGACGACGCCCGCCAGCGGCACCGCGGCCTCGGCGCAGCAGGCGTGCGCGGCCTCGTTCTCACCCGGTGACTGCCGTGTCAGCATCGACACCATGACGAACAGGCCGCCGTTGACGGTCAGCGTCGCGAACGTCGCGAAGGCCCACTTGTTCATGCCGCTGAGCGCGACCAGTTCCGGCACTCCCATGTCGGTGATCAGCACGCCCGAGCCGTACAGCAGCGGCGCCAGCAGCAGCGCCGACCACACGCAGATGCCGCCGAGCAGTCCGGTGATGAAGCCGCTGCGTGTCGCCCGCCGCCAGTACAGCAGGCCGGCGATGCCGGGCAGGAACTGGGCGACCGCTACGAACGAGATCAGGCCCAGCTCGACCAGGCTCTCGTTGTGCTTGAGGCCGGCATAGAAGCCATAACCCGCCATGATGATCAGGCCGATCAGCAGGCGCCGGCCCCACAGTATCCAGCGATACAGGTTCATCGCCGGGTCGGGGTAGCTGGCCGGCAGCAGCAGGTGGTTCAGGCTCATCGACGCGAGCGCGATGCTGGTCACGATGACCATCGCGCTGGCCGCCGACAGGCCGCCGATGAACGCCAGCAACGACAGCCACGACGGACCGTGCGCGATCGTGATCCCGAGCACGTAGTAGTCGGGATTGATGCCGAGCTGGAGTTTCTGTCCGGCCCACAGGATCACCGGGATCGAGATGTTGAGCAGCAGCAGGAACGCCGGCATCGCCCAGGTCGCGGTGCGCAGGCCGCGCGGGTCGAGGTTCTCGGCGAACAGCATGTGGAACTGGCGCGGCAACAGGAACGCGGCGGCGAAAGACAGGAACACCAGTGCGCCCCACGGGCTCTCGGTCACCGGGCGGTACAGCGCGTCCAGGGCCTCCGGGTGCGCGGCCAGCCAGCTGTCGAGGCCGGCGCTGCCGCCGAACACGCTGAACAACGCGTAGCCGCCGATCAGCAGCAGCACGAGCAGCTTGATCAGCGACTCGAACGCGATCGCGACGACCAGTCCGCGGTGTTTCTCGCGTGGCGAGATGTGACGGGTGCCGAACAGCACGCCGAACAGGATCAGCGTCGCACAGAAGATCAGCGCGATCGTGTTCGGTGGCACCTCGTTGCTGAGCACGCGCAGCGATTCGGTCACCGCGCGGATCTGCAGCGCGATGTACGGCAGCGTGCCGAGCAGCATGAACAGCGTGATCAGGATGCCGGCACCCTGGCTGCGGTAGCGGAACGCCAGCAGGTCGGCGAGCGAGGTCAGCTGGTATTCGCGGCTCAGGCGCAGGATCGGCCGCAGCAGCACCGGGCTGAGCACGAAGGCCAGCGTCGCGCCGATGTAGATGGTCAGGAACAGCAGGCCGTTGTGTGCGGCGTAGCCGACGCTGCCGTAGTAGGTCCAGGATGTCGCGTAGACGCCGACCGACAGCGTGTAGGTCAGCGGATGGGTGGCCCACTTTGCCGGCAGGTAGCCGCGGTCGGTCGCGTACGCGATCAGGAACAGCGCGAGCAGGTAGATGAAGCCTGCCGCGAACAGCGTCGCGAGCTCATGGCTCATCGGAATCGTCCCGCCGGTGTACGAACACTGCGCCGAGGATCACCAGCAGCCACAGCGCGTACGGCGTCAGCCAGTGCATCGCCGGGCTGGCCCACCACCCGGCGACCGGGGTGATGAACAGCAGCAGCAGCAGACCGCCGAGGATCACGGCGAGTTCTTTGCTGAGGGGGAAGCGCGGTGGCAGCATGCCCGGGCCCGATACCGTTTCGATGTTACTAAAGGTAACAAAAATACCGGCTTGCGTGCTTTAATTCGGCGTGGAACGCGGCATAACCGATAAACAACGGGGAGTAGGATGAATCCGGAAAAAGTCGTTTTCGGTTTCTTTATCGTTCTCGCGCTGACGCTGAATTTCGGCTTCTTCGTCGGCGAGATCGAGAATCCGGACCACCATCACGTCTACGAGCTGTTCGCCGTGATCGTGGTCAATCTGATCGCCACGGTACTGAAGTTCGGCGACCGCAGCCAGATGGGGGCGCTGCTGCTGGCGACCAGTCTGGTCGCGATCCTGCAGCTGATCGCCGCGGCCGTTGTCTGGACCTTTGCGGTGCACGTCGCCGACATCGGCCTGACCCCGGTGGTCATGGCCAGCATCGTGTCGCTGTCGGGCGGCGCAATGCTCGCGAACGTGATCTCGGTGATCCTGCTGATCATCGAAACGGTGATGCTGCGGCGTTGAGCGGCGCGCGCGGCTGACGCATGGAAAACATCATCTTCCTGATCCTGCGGCGCATGCGTCAGCCGCTGCTGACGCTGCTCGCCGTCTACGCCGTCGCGGTGCTCGGGCTGACGCTGATACCGGGCCGCGACGCCGACGGCGGCACCTGGCACATGAGCATCTTCCATGCGTTCTATTTCGTCAGCTACATGGCGACGACGATCGGTTTCGGCGAGATACCCTATGCGTTCACCGACGCGCAGCGCCTGTGGGTGGCGTTGTCGCTGTACGCCGCCGTGGTCGCATGGATCTACGCCTTCGGTACGATCCTGGCGCTGGTCCAGGACAAGACCTTCCAGGAGGCAATCGCCGAGAATCGCTTCGCGCGACGCATTCGCAGCATGCGCGAACCGTTCCACCTGGTCTGTGGCTATGGCGAGACCGGCAGCACGCTGGTGCAGACGCTGACGCGGCGCGGTCAGCACGCGGTGGTCATCGATATCAACGAGGCACGCACCAGCATCATCCAGCTGCAGGATCTGCGCGAGTTCGTGCCGGCACTGCATGGCGACGCCGCGATCACGCGTCACCTGCAGGAGGCGGGTCTGCAGCACCCGTCGTGCGTCGGTGTGGTCGCGCTGACCGACGACAACCTCGTCAACCTCAAGATCGCGATCACGTCGAAGCTGCTCAACCCTAAGGTCAAGGTGATCTGCCGCGCGGATTCACACGATGTCGAGGCCAACATGGCGTCGTTCGGCACCGATCACATCGTCGACCCCTTCGACACCTTCGCCGCCCACCTCGCGGTCGCGTTCCAGGCACCGTGCCTGTACCTGCTGCAGCGCTGGCTGACCGGGCGCGAGGGCAGTGCGCTGTGCGAGCCGGTCTACCCACCGCGCGACAAGCACTGGATCGTCTGCGGCTACGGCCGTTTCGGCAAGGCGATCTGCGCCCGCCTGAAAGGCGAAGGCATAGAGGTCGTGGTCGTCGAGGCGCACCCCGAGAGCACCGGCCAGCCGCCGCAGGGCCTCGTGGTCGGCCGCGGCACCGAGGCGGATACACTGCTCGAGGCGCGGATCGAAGAGGCCGCGGGGCTCGTCGCCGGTACCGACGACGACGCCAACAACCTGTCGATCGTCATGACCGCGCGCGAACTCAATAATGGCCTGTTCGTCGTCGTGCGCCAGAACCAGCACGACAACCGCGACATCATCGCCGCGGTCGATGCCGACATGGTCATGCACCCGAGCGCGATCATCGCCGACAAGATCCGCGTGCTGCTGGCGACACCGATGCTCTACGAGTTCATGTCGCTGGCGCTGTACGAGGACGAGGACTGGGCCTGCGAGCTGGCCAGCCGGGTCAGCGCGCTGGTGCGCGAGGAGGTGCCGCAGGTGCGTGAGTGGGCACTCGACGACGATTGCGCCGGCGCGTTGTGCGAATATCTCGAACAGGGCGGCCAGTTTCTGCTCAGCGACCTGCTGCGCAATCCGTGGAAGCGCGAACGGCCGTTGAAGGCGATCGTGCTGCTGGTGCGGCGACGCAACGACCGCCTGCTGCTACCCGAGCCGGGGCTGCCGCTGAAATCCGGTGACTGCCTGCTGATCTGCGGCAACCAGACCGCGTTCACGCGCATGCAGTGGAGCGTGTCGCATCGCCACACGCTGGACTACATCAAGACCGGCGAAGACCGCCCGCAGGGCTGGCTGTGGAAGAAGCTGACTCAACAATAAGTGTTATTTATCCAGCATAAACAAACCCTATGGAAGCCACGACCCGACCCCGCGTCTACAAGCTGATTCCAGCGCCGTCTATCGGGCCCGCCGGTGCCGCGAGCGCGACTGCCTCACCGCTGTCGCAGCGCTCGTCGAACGCCGGCGACCGGGCGTATTCCAACATCACTGACAGGCCGTGCCCCGGCACGCGCCGAGGAAGACTCGCATGAAGAACCTGATCCTATCGCTCGCTCTCGCCGTGCTCGCGTCCGGCGTCGCCCAGGCCGGCAGCAAGACGGACATCGAAACGCCGCCCTTCGACAAGGCGCTGGCGCAGCAGATGATCGACAACAGCATCCAGCGCTTCCCGCTCGCCGAGGACGTATCGGTCGAGGACGCGATCGACTCGATGCAGCTGCGCGCCAACGTGCTCAACTTCAAACTGGTCGCCGATCTGCCGCTGTCCGAACAGGTCAAGGCGATGGGCGAAGACGCCAACTACATGCGTATTCTGGCGTTTTGCGACGCGCTGATCGCCAAGCGCATGGTCGAGTACAACATCATCTTCGCCGGCTTCCTGCCGTGCCGCATCGCCGTGCTCGAGGACGCCGATGGCAAGGGCTGGATCGTGACCATGAACATGGACATGATGCTGCATGCGGTCGACCTCCCGGCGGATCTGCAACCGCTGGCCAAGCAGGTGCGTGACACGATCTACAGCATCGTCGACGCCGGCGTGAACGGCGACCTCTGACGCCTGCCGGCAATCCGCTCCCCGCGGCCGGACCGCAACGGGCCGGTCGCGCCCTGTCCGATTACTGATCCAGATTAAGCTCCCTTCGGAAAGCCCTCTCGGCCGCCGGGGTTGCCGTGCGATACTCGCGCGGTCCGCGCTGGCGACATAAATCAGAACAAAGCCGGCCGTGCCGCGTGCCCCGACAGGTGGCCCAGCGGCATGCAGGCGACGGATGCCGTGTGATCGCGTGATCCGCGCTGTCGGCGCACAGCGCGGGCCTTGGTCAGCGGCGTCCGCGTCGACGACGACGTAATTAAGGAGGAAGCCATGGCACACATCGTCGTGCTGGGCGCCGGTACCGGGGGCATGCCAGCCGCGTACGAGCTGCGCCAAGAACTGGGAAGCGAACACGAAGTCACGGTCGTCAACGATCGGGAGTATTTCCAGTTCGTGCCTTCGAATCCTTGGGTCGCGGTGGGCTGGCGCGAACGTGCCGGCATCACGTTCGACATCCGCCCGCATCTCGAACGCAGGGGCATCAACTTCATCGCCAAACGCTGCGCGGAGATTGACGCCGCAGGCAGCATGCTGCGCTTCGACGACGGCGAAACGCTGCAGTACGACTACCTGGTGATCGCTACCGGTCCGCGCCTTGCTTTCGACGACGTCGAAGGCGCAGGGCCGCACGGCGGGCATACCGCGTCGGTGTGCACTGTCGATCACGCCGAAGCCGCCTACGAGCAGTACAAGCAGCTGCTCAAGGATCCGGGTCACGTGGTCGTCGGTGCGATGCCGTTTGCATCCTGCTTTGGTCCGGCCTACGAGTTCGCATTCATCGTGGATGCCGACCTGCGCAAGCGCAAACTGCGTGACCGCGTGCCGATCACGTATATCACGTCAGAGCCCTACATCGGCCACCTCGGGCTCGGCGGCGTCGGTGATTCGCAGGGCATGCTCGAGAGCGAGATGCGCAACCGCGACATCGAGTGGATCACCAACGCCAAGGTCACGAAGGTCGAGGCGGGCAGGATGTACGTCGACGAGTACGACAATGCCGGTCACGTCATTCGCAACCACGAGGTCGGGTTCAAGTTCTCGATGATGTTGCCGGCATTCGAGGGGGTGGATGCGGTCGCCAACGTCGACGGCCTGTGCAACCCGCAAGGGTTCGTCGTCGTCGATGAGCACCAGCGCAACTCCACCTATCCCAACATCTATTCGGCCGGGGTGTGTATCGCTATCCCGCCGGTCGAATCGACGGTCGTTCCGACCGGCGTGCCGAAGACCGGCTACATGATCGAGTCGATGGTGACCGCGATCGTGCACAACATCCACGCCGAGTTGCAGGGTAGGGAGCCCGACCACAAGGGGACGTGGAACGCGATCTGCCTGGCCGACATGGGGGACACCGGTGCGGCATTCGTCGCGCTGCCGCAGAACCCGCCGCGCAGCGTTGCGTGGGTCAAGAAAGGCAAGTGGGTGCACATGGCGAAGATCGCGTTCGAGAAGTACTTCATTCGCAAGATGAAAAAGGGTACGTCGGAACCGATCTACGAGAAGTATATTTTGAAGATGCTCGGTATCAATCGGCTCAAGTAGATCGCGGAAACTGCACCCGACGAACCCAGTCGCCAGATCGGGTTTGGCGTGAATCGCCGGTTGCTGTTGGGTGGTTCGGAGTATTGGTTTTGTTCGCGCTTCGCGCGGTTCTTTTCTCAATGCGCTCGGCGGAGCGCGCCCGCGGTACTTTTCTTTGCTTGCCCAAAGAAAAGTACCCAAAAGAAATGGCCCCCGACGACTTGCCCCTCGCCGTTGGCGAGGGGTTCCCTGCGCTTCTCGGCGTTTTCGGCGCGCGTGAACTCCCTCCCTTCGGTCGGTCAGACATGCACGCGCTTGCCTCCGAAAACCCCTGCGATGCTCGGC
>JAAUYD010037215.1_pt1 | contig 56456 bp, 43 predicted proteins | sample 7278101 | NCBI WGS metagenome assembly JAAUYD01 (sample SAMN14350128, study PRJNA611818) | marine sediment metagenome | isolation source: surface marine sediment (0.6m) | place: French Polynesia: Moorea | collected 2018-08
ATAGTCCCTCCATCAGAACTGATAGCAACACTCCAGACAATATCTTGATGACCTTGTAGGGTATGGAGAAGTTTACCCTGTCTATCCCATACGTTGACCGTCTTGTCCCAACTCCCAGAAACAATGGTCTCTCCATCAGAACTGATAGCTACACTGCTGACAGGATATTGATGATCTTGTAGGGTATGGAGAAGTTTACCCTGTCTATCCCAGACGTTGACCTTGTTGTCAGAACTCCCAGAAACAATGGTCTCTCCGTCTGAACTGATAGCTACACTCAGGACAGTATCTTGATTACCTTCTTCACTGATAGCGACACTGCTGACAGTATTTTGATGACCTTGTAGGGTATGGAGAAGATTACCCTGTCTATCCCATACCTTGACCGTCTTGTCATCACTCCCAGAAACAATAGTCTCTCCATCAGAACTGATAGCGACACTCCTGACAGTATTTTGATGATCTTCTAGGGTATGGAGAAGATTACCCTGTCTATCCCATACCTTGACCGTCTTGTCAGAACTCCCAGAAACAATGGTCTCTCCATCAGAACTGATAGCGACACTGCTGACAGGATCTTGATGACCTTCTATAGAGTTTCTTTCCCTGACCTGATCGATCGCAGCATACAAACTCGATCGCACTTCGGGTAACATCCTGGGAACTTGCCAAGCATTTAGATTATCTCCTGTGGTAGCAATAGACAATAACAACGCTTCTAAGGGTTGAATAGGTAATAAGTTCTTAACGGTTGCTGCTTGTTCTCGTAACGTTGCAACAGTGGCCCGTTTATTGGAGTCCATCCCAAAAAACACAGATACCACACCCATGACAGCAATGATAACCATAACCCCTCGGTGTCGCCAACGACGCATCTCGTCTTGTTGCTGACTAACCTCAACATAGTCCTTGGCCATCCCATTCAACATTTTTAGCTGACGGTATTTACTGAGGTAGTCTGTTGCTTTCTCTAGTTTGGTCCCTTGTAACAACAGCCCTCGATCACGGGGTTTTCCTTGGTTAACCCAGTCTTTGGCCGCCGTTTCAATGTCTCTCTGGATTACCATAGCACTTCGATATTTATCCTGCCATTGTCTTAACCGTCCCCAGTTTCTGATTAATGCTTCATGAACCACATCAATAATAATATCTGAGTCATCATGTTTATTTGTTGGTTGTTGCAGGAAAAAACCTGTTAACCCATAAACAGTTATTTGCTTAACCATTAATAATAAAAATTTACTTTTGCCTTTTGCCTTTTCCTCCTGGGAGGGTAGGGTGGGTTGCCTTTTGCCTTCCCGAAGAATAAGTCTATTATCTTTATCTGCTAACTTTTCTGTTACCTTATCTAAGTCATCCCAAGAATGATATTGATTGACTAATTCTTGTAAAGCAATTCTTCTGCGAGTATCAAAGGTTTCTCCTATTTGAGTTAATTCTAAAAACAATCGTTGAGCGATCGCCTGTTCTTTTTTATTCAAACTTTCAAAGACAGCATCGGCGCGTTTTTCTAAGGTTCCTTCAATTCCACCTAAGTTTTGATAAGTTTTCAGGGTTAAAAATTTTTCGCCTTGTTTCCTTGTTTCTAACCACAGTTGAGTCAAGGTATATTGCAGTAGGGGTAAACTTCCTGGATAATCTTCAACATCGTTAATTAACTGTTGTTTTAATCCACTTCCTATCTGTACTCCCACCAAATCTGCTGGTTTAATGATGGCTGCTTCTATCTCTTCACTGTTTAAATGTTCAACATTAATATAGGGTTTATTGATCTGTTGCACAAATTGAGGATATTCTCGTAAGCGTCCCCGAAAGTCTGAACGCATCCCAATAATTAAATAGAGATTTTTGTGTTCTTGTAATAACCTCACCAGTTCTCTTAAAAAGTCTGTTCTAGTTACTTCATCGCACATGGTAAAGCATTCTTCAAACTGATCGATGATCATGATTATTTTGGTTGCTTCATTTATCCCTACTTCCCCTCCTGGGAGGGTAGGGTGGGTTGACTTCATACTGTTGGGTTTCGTGTCCTCAACCCAACCTACGTTGTGTAATTGTTGTAAGGGGTTTTCTGTGGGAGAAAATGGAGTTAAATATGTCCATAAATGACTGCCTAAAATTTTTTGTCCTAATTTCAATTCATATAACAAACCTGCCCGTAATAAGGAGGATTTACCGCTACCAGAAGCCCCTAAAATAGCTAATACTCTGTCTTTTTCTATTCTTTCTAATAATCTCTCCGTTATCTGTTTCCTTCCATAAAATACCGTTGCATCTTCTGGAATTTCCTGAAAATAAGACAAAGAACGATAAGGACATTCATCCCTAAAGTTCATTAAAGTATTACGCTTGGTTAGGAGAATATTGCGCGGAGAATTAGCAATTAAGGGACGTTGAGATGTAGTTCTCATTGCCTTCTCAATATGCGTCCCCAACTTATGACTATCTACCCATCCATCAGCATCATTTTCAGGGTTTAACCCTTGTAATAAAACTTCAGTTAATAACCCTTGTTGATGAGTAATCTCCTTAGCAAATTCATGCGATCGGGTCGCTGTAATTAAACAATAATCTTTATCTTCAGGAATATATTTAAGCAACTCCCCACTATAACAACAGTCCAACCAAACAATTACTTTTTTAACCTTACTCTGTTGTATTTGTTCTCCTAACCAACTTATAGAAACACCATAAATATTGCCATCAGGATAAGCATCACTGGTTACTAAAAAAACATCTTCTTTTCCATCAACAACTTTACGCCATCCATGACCCGAAAAAAAGAATAAAGCAGTCTCAGCAATAGGATCGGAAGCAGGAGGATTAAAAAGATTCGTAATTTTATATTTCAAGTCTTCTGAACAAACTAAACCCGTCCCTGTTAGTTTTTCTTCTCCTTTTTGATTGGGATTTTCAGGTAATCTTTGAATGCGAAAAGTTTCGTACCCATAACGATCTAACCGTCGTGACAAATCTTCTCCATCTTTCTCCCCTGAAGTAAGATAAAATAGAGTAGTCTGAGAAGGATAGCGATCGATCCCAACTATTAAAGCTTCCCATTGACCATGATTACTCATCAGTTATCAGTCTCTTTATTATAATCACCGTAGGGTGGGTTACGACGGCTATAATTTAGGCTATCACAGGAATATAACAATTCGTCGTAGCCCACCTTTGAGTTAAAATTTAAGCTAAGATTAGGATCTAACAACCACAGTGTTCACTTTAATTCTATCCCATCACTTAATAGCAGTTTTCAATTGAGTGTATCAAAATTTCAGTAGGCGTGAGTGTGGGGAGTGTGGGAGGGGTGGGAAGTATGGGGAGTATGTGCATTTTAATGTTTAATCTATGCAAACGAAAACTGCTATAAATATCAATTATCATTAATCCTATCTAACTACTTAACGGAGATAACCTAATGGAAGAAAAAACACAAATAACCTTAGCATTCTTACTCGCATTAAGCGACATCAAAATATCCTTAACCCATGAAGAAAAGGAAACTTTAGGAAATATTGCTGATCAACTCGACATCCAAACCAAAGCATGGGAAACCCACACTAAACCCATGTTATTAGAAATCATTGACTCAAATATTCAATTAAAAGAAGCATACGAAACTTATCACTCCCAACTAGAAAAAAATCCTAACTTAACCACAGATATCTTACCCACTTCTGAGGAACTTAAACAAGAATTTAATAGTGAACCAGTATTCGCTATTAAAGGTTCTAAACCTACGGATAAACCCACAGGATATGAACAACAAATTAACAATACAATGATTCTTATTAGTCGTTCCCCAGAACCCGAAACAACTATCAATCAATTATCATTTATTGGCAAATTGAAACAATTTTTAACTGGTTCTAGTCAATCATAAAAATGTTTTGCTTTTAATTTTATGAGCGAATTAATTTATCCTACAATTGATTTATTTATCTATGATATCAGGGATGCTCTCAATACAACTGATGAAGAAATCAAGAACAATTTAACTAAATTTCAAAGTAAACTTCCCCCTAATAACCAGTTAGTTGATTCTACCCTAGAAACTGAATATTTAGAGTTACTTCCTCAAAAAAAAACAATTGATTTTGAAACAAAATATGAGGATAAAAGCTTAAAAGGTTACTACTATCCTGTCCGTTTAAATGATACATACGCCTTACAAATTGACTGTTCAATCGAGAATAAAATAGTTGCCCAACCTATCAATAGCTTTAAACTTATAAAAGAAACAATTGAACAACAATTAAACAAACAAAAAGAAACATTAGGTAAAACTTGGTTAATCTCAGGATGTCTTAAAAATAGTGCTGAGCAAACTCATGAAAAAATTGCCAAAGATTCTTATAATACCTTGTTTCCAGACTATAATTGGCAGAAAAATTTACAAGAAAAAATATCATTTTTTGATGGTGAATTATTTGAACTTTGGCATAATGATCTATTAACAAATAACACTCATCATGTTATAATCATCATCTATTCTAAAATAGAGAATGAGCAAAAAATTGCTAATCTATCCATAGATCTAATTGGATTATTTTGTTATCAACATAAAATATTTTGGGCTTATAATCAAAGTAGAACAATAAAAGAATCTTTACTTAAGTTTTATAGAAAAATTGAAAGTACAAAACAAAAACTTAATAAAAAACATCTCAAAATTAAACTAGATGATATTCAAGAAATTTTAGAAGACTATACCGTAGACTTGCCAAAATTAAACATAAAAAGACAAATTTTAGAAATAAATCTTATTAACTACAAAAGAAGGTTAAAAATAATCAAAAATAAATTAAACGTATCTGAAAATACCAAAGTATTCAATAAATTTATTAACTTATCCTATCAGAAATATCGCTTACAAATCATCAAAGATCAAGAAAACATGGAACTTGGATTAAAATTATTAGAAAGTAATATTAATATTATTCGCAGTCAAATAGAAGCAGAAAAAGCCAAACGCGATCGCAACTTTCAAAACCTTGTAACTCTAGTGGGAACAGGAACTGCATTAATGGCTTTAATTGACGATGAAGGAAAAAAATGTAAAGCTATTACAGAAGTAATGCCTAATCAATTCATAGAGAGAGTATGTGATAGTAACTTTGGAGAAATTGTTGCCTTTCCTATCATCATGATCTTTATTTTAGGATGTTTGGGATTAGGAGCGAAAGCTATCTTAGCTAAATTAAACTGAGTCAAGTGAGACTTTCCCTAGAATTTAGATCTTGTAGTAAGAAAAGCTATAGCGTTTCCTGGACTCATGAGGTACACCTAATATATATTCAACTTCTGAACTCCCGAACTCCTAACTCCTAAAACTAGGAGAGTTTGTACCTCACAAGTATGGGAACTGCTATAGTATTATTATATAATATTCAATAGGTCTAGATTAACAGCATCCCTAAATCCTTTATTTTTATCAATATTATGAATCTAAAAAACTTTGATAGCGAAGACAATAACCGTAAATTTGAATTACCAGGAGCTAAACCCCATTATAACCCCGATCGCTACGGACAAGTTAATCATATTTTTCTCGATTTAACCCTCGATATTCCCCATCAAAGCTTCACGGGAACCTGTAACATTACCTTAACCCCTGTACGTTCTGGAATTAATCAATTAATTCTCGATGCTGTTGATTTAAACATCGATTCTGTCCTAATTAATGAAGTTAGTCAACCTTTTGATTATGAGCAAGGAAAATTAACTATTAATCTGCTAAAACCGACTCAAGAAGATCCCATTAAAATCATTATAAACTATGGCGTAGAAAAACCGCAAAGAGGACTTTATTTTATTGCCCCAGATGAGCATTATCCTGAGAAACCGACTCAAGTTTGGACACAAGGAGAAGATGAAGACTCGCGCTTTTGGTTCCCTTGTTTTGACTATCCGGGACAGTTAGCAACTTCAGAAATTAAAGTCAAAGTTCCTAACAAGTTTATGGCTATTTCTAATGGTGAATTAATTAATCAAGAAACCGTTGGAGATGAAACGATTTATCACTGGTTGCAAAAACAGGTTCATCCTACCTATTTAATGACGTTAGCGGTAGGAGAATTTAGTGAAATCAAAGATGAATGGAAAGGTATTCCTGTTACTTATTATGTAGAAAAAGGCAAAGAAGAACAAGGAAAGATCAGTATGGGGAAAACGCCCCAAATGATTGACTATTTTTCTTCAAAGTTTGGCTATAATTATCCTTTTCCTAAATATGCCCAAGTTTGTGTTAGTGACTTCATCTTTGGTGGGATGGAAAATACTTCAACTACTTTACTAACTGATCGCTGTTTACTGGATGAAAAAGCGGTTAAAGATAAACCCTTTACAGAAAGTTTAGTCGCCCATGAATTAGCCCATCAATGGTTTGGTGATTTGGTGGTTATAAAACACTGGTCTCACGCTTGGATTAAGGAAGGAATGGCTTCTTATTCTGAAGTTTTATGGACAGAAAAGGAATACGGAAAAGATGATGCTGCTTATTACCTATTAAATGAAGCCAGAAGTTATTTAGACGAAGATTCTTCCCGTTATCGTCGCCCCATTGTTACTAATATTTATCGCGAAGCAATTGAATTATATGATCGCCATTTATACGAAAAAGGTGCTTGTGTTTATCACATGATTCGAGGTATTTTAGGAGAAGAATTATTTGATAAAGCAATTCATAAGTTTGTTAATGAAAATGCTCATAAAACTGTAGAAACCATTGACTTATTAAGAGCAATAGAAACCGCTACAGGTTATAACTTACTATTCCTTTTTGATCAATATGTCTTTCGGGGTGGACATCCTGACTACAAGATTAATTACAGTTGGGATAATGATAATAATCTGGCTAAATTAACCATTACGCAAACCCAAGTCAAAGAAGAAGAGGGTAATAATAAAGATAACTTTGATCTAAAAATACCCATTGGTTTTGGGTATGAAAATGCAGCCATGAAAACCTTTACTATGCGTATTCATGAGAAACAACAAACCTTTTACTTTCCCCTAGAAACAAAACCCGATTTTATTAGCTTTGATGTTAATAACTATTTCTTGAAAACCGTAGAATTAGACTATCCCATTGCCGAATTAAAAGCCCAGTTAAAACATGATCCTGATCCTGTTTCTCGTATTTATGCAGCTATTGCTATTGGAAAAAAAGGCAACGTAGAAGCAGTTAAAAGTTTAGAAGAATCCTTGACAAATGATCCCTTTTGGGGAGTCAGATTAGAAGCAGCTAAACAATTAGGAAAAATCACCTTAGATCAAGCAGGAGAAGCTTTAAGAAAAGGGTTATTAGATAATCATGCTAAAGTTCGCCGCGCTGTCATTGAAAGCTTAGGAAAAATCAACAATAATGACTGTTATGATACCTTAAAAACTTGCTTAGAAACTGAAGATAAAAGCTACTATTGTGAAGCAGCGATCGCTACCAGTTTAGGGTCAATATTATCTGGTAATTTAAAAGAAAAAACCCCAGAAGTCATTGAATTATTAAAAAACGTCTTAGAAACTCGTTCAGGTTGGAATGAAGTGGTAAGATCAGGGGCAATTAATGGGTTAAGTAAACTCAAAACGAACGGCGATGCTGTGGATGTTATTGTTAATTATACAAAATTAGGAATTCCTCAACCCTTAAGATTAACAGCCATTCGCGCATTAGGGACTATTTCTACAGGACAAACACCCAATAAATTAGAAGAAATTCTTGACATTCTAGAGTCTATTTCTCAAGAAAGTTTCTTCTTAACTCAAGTCGCAGTTAGCACAGCTTTAGGACAAATGGAAACCCCCAAAGCAGTGACTATTTTACAAAGCTTAGCTGATAGAACCCCAGATGGACGAGTTAAAAGAAAAGCAGAGGAAGCTATCAAAAAAGTTCAGAAAAAATTAGGATCAGATAAAGGAATTCAATCTTTACGGGATGAACTTGAAAAACTGAAACAAGAAAATCAAGAATTACAAAGTCGTATTGCTAACTTAGAAGCTAAAAATAGTTAGTAAGTAGGTAGGCATAATTAAACATGAAATATTTGTAGGGTGGGCAATGCTAATTAAAGCTAAAACTTTGATATAAAGAGACTTCTCGACATTGCGCACATTATCCGTTTATTTCTACTCACCTACTTATTGAATATGTATCGTCTCTTCAGGGTAAAGCGTTAGAAATCAAAATTAATATTAAACAGATTATCCTCTTAGCATTTACCATGTTTGCTTAGACTAGACTGTACGGTATGCTTTTTCGGCAGTTAGTTTAAACTCTAGTTTAAAGTTAATAATTTTTTAAGATTTTAAATCTCAACAATACGATTAAATTTTAGTTAATAGGGATAATCTCTAAAAAAACTCTATCAAAAAACACAACTATCCATTCTTTTTCCTAAGTAAGTTTTAAGTAAGCACACAAAATTAATTACACAAAAACTGTAGGGTGGGCAATGCCCACAATAAGCTCTGGATAAAAGTTTTGGCCTTTTACTAGGCAATGCCCACCGTGCAATCAATTTTGTTTAGGCACTTATATCACTGTGTGTCAATGGTATTAAGATAATGAACAAGACTACTAATAATCCATCTTTACTCGCAAAGTTAAGTCAGCTATCAGATGATTTAGCTTATCTATCTCCTCATGAGTTTCTGTTGCAATTACCCGACAAGATTTGTGAATTATTAAAAGCTGATAGTTGTATTTTATGGATATTAAACGAACAAGAGCAAAAATTTCAAGTTGCTTATGCTTCTCAAGAAGTAGATGACGAATATAAAAGAATTGAACTTCCCTTAAATCACCCGACAATTCAGCGTAAATTTAACTTTAATAAGTCTACAGTCAAAAATAAAGTGTTTTATATTAAAGATCTTAAAGATATTAAACTTATATTAATATCCAAGGAAGAAATTAAAAAAAAATGTAATTCTATTGCAACAATTGCTTTAAGAACTGAGGAAAGATTGGTTGGCTTACTTGATTTATTAATTAAAGAAGAAAATAAACAATTTACTTTAACTAAAGCAACAAGAGAAGTATTTAAAATTCTGGGAACTTGTACTTTATCTGCTATCTATAAATCAGAATATGAAGATAGACAAAAATTACAAAAATTAATACATATTATGCTAACAATGACTCAAAAGTATACAGTTACTGATGTCTGGCAACTTTTAGAAGAAGGCTCTTCAGAATTAGTCGATTTTAAATATGTTTGGATTAGTAAACTAGACCATAAAACGGGTCAGCTAAAAACAGCTAATCAACAGTCTAATTTAGAACAAGAAAATCGCCAATCTTCTCTCAAAAATCAAAAAATTGGCATTACTGGTAAAGCAATCAAAGATGAAAAGCCCATTCTTGTTAATGATGTTAAAAATGCTTCTGATTTGCTACGAAATATTTATATTCAACATAACCCAGATACCCTTTCAGAATTAGATCTTCCTATTGTTATTAATGACATTCCTGTTAGAATTGGTCAGACAATTGAATTAGGGTCTAAATGTTTTGGAGTCATTAATTTAGAAAGTGATAAGACAAATGCTTTTTCAGAAAATGATAAAGAACGTCTTTGGTTATTAGCTCGTTTTGCTGCTATTCGCTTAGAGAGAATAGAATCTGAACGTAAAATTAAGGAACTCAGAAAAATTGAAAAAAAAATTTTTAATGCAGAAAACTATGAGAAGATTATTAAGATTATAATTAATACTATTACTGATGTTTTAAAGTTTACATGGGTTAATATTTCTTTGATTGATTCCGAACAAACAAGCATTAAAAGTGAATATGTCTCTGGGAATTTTATGTCACCAAAAACTCAGGAAGAATTTAAACAAGAAGTTTCTCATTCATTACAAGAGAATGATATTCAATCAGATATTATTAAAAATGGGAAAATAGAAGTAATTGATGCATGGGATGACCGACTTGATGGTCGAATTTATCATAAATATAAACATCGTTATTTAATTAGAGCTTTTCTTCCTATGATTGAACAATCAACTAATCTAGTAATAGGAACAATTGAAGTTGGTTATGAAAAAAGATATCGCAAATATATTTATGAGGAAGACATCCAAATTATCAAAAGTTTGATAGACTATTCTATTAATTTTTTGGAAAGACTAAAAACGGGAATGATTGATAAAAGTATGCACGAATTCAAGTCTCCTATTTTTGGGATAAGAAGTAATGTTGATTTCCTATTACGTCGTAAAATTAATGATCAAATTAACCTAATTGAAAAAAAAGATAAAGATTATATTGTCATCAAATTAAATGATATATTAGCTGATTCAGAAAGTTTAGCGAATCAAGTCGGAGAACTAGAATATTTACTAGGGATACCTAATTCTCGTAAATTAATATTTGAACAAACCAATGTTTTCAAAGATATTATTGTCAAAACCATTAATCAATTAAGTCTTACTCTTAGGAATTTTAAACTTTCTCCTAAAAATATAATATATGATTCAAAAGATGTTGATAGAATTCAAATTTTTACAGATAGAACAAAGTTAAACCAGGTTATTTCTAATCTTCTTATAAATGCAATTAAATACTCTAAAGATCGGCCTAAGTCTCTAAAAAAAGATCCGAATCAATTTAGAGTTTTTTTGGAAGTGGAAGAAAATCAAGAAGACTTCATTATTAAATTCCAAGATTGGGGAATCGGAATAAATGAAGAAGATCGTGATAAAATCTTTGAGCAGGGGTTTCGTAGTCGTCAAGCACAAGCAATGGATGTATTAGGATCAGGACTTGGCTTGTCGATTTCAAAAAACATTATGAAACAATTAGGAGGGGATTTAATATTAAAGTATAATCGTAATCCAACAGAGTTTCATCTTACCGTACCAAAACAACCACCTAAACAGGAATCAATTAATAATAAAGGAGATATAAAATGATTCTAATTGTAGATGATGAACCAGGAAGAATGGAAGTCTATATTGAGGAATTAGAGTTATCCAACTATGAAGTTGAATTAGCTGAAAATATTGATGAAGCTATAGAATACTTTGAGGAACGTCAAGAAGAAATAGAATTCTTAATTCTTGATATTATGATGCGAAGTGGAAAACTATCTAAAGAAAAGGGTACTAATGATGGATTAAGAACAGGCATTGTTTTTTATAATAAAATTAGAAAAAATAATAAGAGTTTACCAATTATTATTTTCAGTAATCTTGCTAAAATCGATGATCAAGAAGTAGAACAAGAAATTCAAAACAATCCTAAAAGTAAGTTTGTCCAAAAGATAGATACTGTTCCTTATCAACTTGTTAAGGAAGTAAAAGAAATGTTAAGTGAGGTTTAGGTTCAGATAAAATTAAAGATAAAATATTGTTGAATTACGGTTTATTTTAGATTGTGTTTAAATTATTGGGTGATTGATACAATTATGAGCAAAGGAACTCTAGCTTCTCCCCCTGAAGAACTCGACATAATAGCTAACGAGCAACGTGAAACATTAGAAAGAATTTATAAAAAAGTTATTGATGAACCAGAGCATCTCAATAAAAAAGATAAAATTGAAATAGAAAAGTGTGAAAAAGAATCTTTGAAAACCCTCAATAAAGTTGTTCGTGAAAAGTCTATTGAATTAGATGATTCCAAAATTTTGAGTCGGAAAATTAGATTTTACATTGAACAAATTCAAAGAATAGTCACGTTGTTTGCTCCCTCAGATGAATATGATTTTGAAAAGGCTTTAATGTGGATATATGAACATGGAGGAGAATACGAATTAAACATTTTACAAAAAATTAAAGAGGAACCTCGCTACGAGTCAAGTTTACTAGATGTTGCGATCAAAGAAATTTCAGCAAGATTGTATAAAAGATATCGAGTATTTTGCTCTGAAAATGATCTTGAGAAATTGCCACCCGAAGTGGAAGTCATTAAAATTTACTCATGTTTTGCTATCATTGCAACTACAGAAGAAACAATTAACCAAATCAAAGAAAGCTTTCCTGTTGAACCCTTGAATCCATCGTCCAAAAACCAAGTCCCAAACTCAGAGGAAACTATGCCAGATCAGAGAGATCAAGTTATTTACTTCAATATGCCTATTCTTGATGACTGGAAACGTCAAATCGAGGATCTAGGTACTACTATTTTACGTCCCATTGGTCGTAGAGAAATTGTCGTCTCCGTTCCTAACCAAGACATAGTTCAACAAATCAAGGATAATGTGGAAGGGGTGGAAGACATAAAACCTTACATTCCCAGAATTCGGGTTAATACTCAAAACTTACAAAACTTTTATCAAACCCCTGCCAACGCCACAGAAGAAGACCTCAAAAAAGCGATCGCCGAAGCGAGAATTAAAGCAGCGAGATCCCAATCAAACAATCGTCGCAAGAAAAATACCATACCAGGAATTTTAATTGCTGACTTTTTCACAGAAGATGATCGTAATCAAGGAGCGCAAGAATTAGAAAATAAAGGAATTCGTATTGCTAACTGTCCAGGGAAAACAACCTTAGTGATTGATGTTAGTAAAGATGCCAACGCCTTAGAATCCTTTCAAAATATTGCTCAATTAACAGGATTACAGTCCTTAGAAGAGGAAACAATTCCCCGACTATTTAACGAACAAGCACGCTATATTGTCGCTAAAAACGTGATTCCTTCTAATCCTCATCCTCAACTTAATGATTTAGATTTAACAGGGCAAGGGGAAAAGATTGCGATCGCCGATACAGGACTAGATACAGGAGATATAAAAACAGTACATCCCGACTTTAAAGAAAGGGTTCAGTTTCTGAAAAGTTATACCATTGTTCCGACTACCCTACTACAGGAGGAGTATATCTCAAATTTTGGTCATCAAGATCCCCCCATTGACCAACATTCGGGACATGGTACTCACGTAGCAGGTAGTGCATTGGGTGATGGAAACTTTGCAGAAGAATCAGGAATTTCTATTAAACCAGCAGGAATGGCAACTAAAGCCAAGTTAATTTTTCAGGCTCTTGAACAGATGCCCGAATGGAATCTTCAAGGAATCTTATGGCATATTAATACTTACGGAGAAATGCCCCCTAAATCTGGTTTATATGGTATTCCAACAGATTTAAAAGACCTCTTCCAAGAAGCTTATGATCAAGGGGCGCGAATTCACTCTAATTCTTGGGGACGTAGCAATTTTGGGCAATATGACCTACGTGCTTTTCAATTAGATCAATTTGTGTGGAAGCATAAAGATTTTTTGGTTGTGGTTGCTGCAGGAAATGATGGACAACAAAGTTCGTCAGGAACCGGCATTGATCTTGGAAGTGTAGGTTCCCCTGGCACGGCTAAAAATTGTTTGACGGTGGGTGCTTCAGAAAATCAACGGGATGCTCAATTTCCTGATACCTATGGTCAACGGTGGCCAGATAAATTTCCCTATGATCCGATTAAATCAGACAAAATGGCAGATTCTATTGATGATATTGCTGCTATCAGTAGTCGAGGTCCTTGCCAAGATGGTCGTCGTAAACCTGATCTTATGGCTCCAGGTACTTTTATTTTGTCAACTCGATCTTCTCAAATAGCAGAATATGATTTTGATGGAAGAATTTATCCCAATGCTCCTAAACACTATATGTATGATCACGGAACTTCGATGGCTACTCCCCTAGTAGCTGGATGTGCAGCATTAGTGCGACAATACTTGCGAGAAAAAGAAAATATAGCTAATCCTAGTGCAGCTTTAGTTAAAGGAATTTTAATTCACTCAGCGCAATATATTAACTATCGCTTTAAACACCCTCTTTCTAAACAATGGGCAGATAATGAGCAAGGGTGGGGTAGAGTTAATCTGTCCCAAGTTCTTAATCCTCCTTCTCCTACAAAAGTCCAGTTTATTGATGAAACTAAAGGACTAAATACTAATGAATTTCGTAAATATCAAATTAACATTATTGATACCAGTGTCATATTGAAAGTTACTTTGGTTTACAGTGATTATCCAGGAGAAGGATTATATAATAATCTCAATCTAATGTTATTTAGTCCTAGTGGAAAATATTACTTAGGCAATGATTTTGAGAAAACAGGCAACCTTGATACTACAAATAACGTTGAAGGTATTGTAGTAGAGTCCCCAGAAGTTGGAGAATGGAAAATTTCTGTCATTGGATCTGACGTTTCTGAAGGCCCTCAAGATTATGCCCTTGTTATTTCTGGTGGCATAGAAATTAATTAACTTAAATGTCGGTCAGAGGGTTAGATGTTAATACTTTGGGGAATGCGACTCGGAGATAAAACATTATAAAACGTTCCTCTGACCTCATTTCTATCATTAATTATGGTTTCAATATCTAAAAGGCGATTTTGAAAAGCCTTTAACGGTTGTTCTACCCGTTGATCTTTAAAATAACCCTCGCCATAATCACCCAGTCTTGTATAGTACACCGATCCCAAAGCATAAGTGGTATTCATTTGTGACTCAGCTTGGGGGATAGGGGGTAATAAGTTAAAATAGTCCTCCTTAGTTGCTTGAGGGGTGGTAGGGGCTGCCGTATATCCAGCCAAAGGCATATTGGGTACATAGGACATATCCGTCGCTTGAGGAAAATTAACCGCCGCGTGTTGCGCGCTACAAGTAAAAATAATTAGGGTGACTGCATCAATTAAGTAAGCTTTTGTCTTAATATCGAAGCCACCGGATGCCGTCTTTTCTCCAATCCCCGTCATGCGTCCCCCATCACTGGAAATTAAGGCTTTTATCCATCCTTGAAGTTCCTCATCCTTCTGTACATCGTCATCAGAGTGATAGTACACAGATAAATAATTATCCACCCATTGATGAATGCTATCCCAGATCAATAGTCCATCATCTCGATAAGGATAATCTGATAGGGAATTAAAATCATCTACACCCCGTAAGGTTAAAAACTTCGGTAACATTGAGTCATTAAACGTAAAAGGATACCCTTTAACCCCCGTTGCAGCTATGCGGATAGACTCCTGAATACTTCCCCCCAAAACAGCATCAACCGTTCCTTCCTCCTCAATTAAACTTAATCTTGCAGCCGTATTAATCAATAACGTTCCTTCAAAATGGGGACGGAGTAAAATACCCAAAGGATGATTAGAAGCTAGTTGTCGTTGGGTAGCGATGACAAAGGGTTCTATCCATAAATGGGTTCTTCCTAAGTGGGAAATAAGTTCATGATAGTTACCATCAGCAATTTGGACAATCGCTTTAGCCATTAACCAAGACCACTGTTGATCACGGGGTGTTCCTGTAGGGGGACGGGTAAAAATGGGATAATTGTCTCCTGGAGTTTGTCCACATTGAATGGCCACAGGAACCAACGAACCAGTGGCGTGAGTTCTAGAAGAAATGGCAAATAAAGCGATAGGTGCATAAATATACTTGCGATAAGCGGGGGGAAAATGACCGGCTTTGATAGTGTCCAATATTTCATAGTCAGCCATATATAGCCTTTTTTCTGCGATCGCCTGTTGGAGAGAATCGTCTGATCCCATAACGGACTGATAAGCTTCATCACTCAGGGGAAATTTTGCAGGCAGTTCTGGCCTCACTCGTTCGAGTACCAAGGGGTTTGGTCCGGCCACCCGTTGGGCTGCAAATAGACGATCTTGCTGAAAGTGATAACTAATACAGGGAAGATGGATAATTTCAAACAAATTATTATAAGATTCTAAATCCTTTGGAATGATTGGCTTAGTGACAACGGTTCTATCTTCGATACTGCTTTGATAATTAGAAACTTGACGACGTTGTAAAATCTTTCCAATTAACTTAACTAAACTATTAATGAACCACCAAAATAAGCGATTTTTGCGTCTTTTTTCTAAGAACTGACTCAGCCAATCAATAAATCTGACTATCCAAGTCATCACCCCATAGACCAGTAAGTTAAGACCTAAACCACCGGAAGCAAAATCTTCTATAGCACGGTTAGAGATAATGATAATAATAACTTTGATGACATCGAGAAACCATTGAGGTTCTTTAGGAAGTTCTTGGGGTAGGGGCAACTTCCCAATCATTGGGATACCATCTTGGTTAGGATAATAACCCCATTGGTATATTTTTCGCTCTTTTTCCAGAGAGTCCAATCTTTGTTGTGGGTTTGGGTCGTTTTGCGGTAGAGAGGGGTTCATGATAGCGGTTTTCAATTGGGTGTATCAAGATTTTAGTTAGTTGAGTGTGGGGAGTGTGGGAGGTGTGGGAAGTGTGGGGGGAATGTTTATTTTCTTGGTTAGTCTATTGATCTGAAAATAGCTATACTACTTAGCAGATTTCATTTGGATGTTTCACGCACTTGAAAATTGCTGTAATCGTTTTTAATTAGATCAGAAAACTATCCCAGTTGAGAACGACGCACTTTTCCCACAACACTGATGACATCGGTTAACATTTCTAAAGCTAAGTCTCTTCCAGGACAAATTCGGCCAGCATGGCGATCGCCTACGGAATGAAACCCCATATGATAAGGACAAAGATTCTCCCGTTGGGGTTGAAAGTCGTAGGTAGTTGGCCCCCAAAACTCCTCACTCAGCATTCCTAAGATCAAGGGGATCAAAATAGTAGTTCCTGGGGGAAAGGTTCGCGTTTTACCTGCTACTTCTACTGTAAATGGTTCTGTTGCCACTCGATGAGAACCACTAACAGGTGTGAATAAACGACCACATTCGAGTAAAAATAGTTTAATACTGCTAGTATCGTCGAGATCAAGCTTATCCCAATAGGTGGTAACCTCAATTTCACTGGTTTGATGACCTTGGTAACGGGGAAGACTTTGATGTCCCATCGCGGTTCGTCCCAGATGAAGAGGGCCTTGCAACGCTGCAATACTCATCAACGCCACCATTAATTTTGCCAGTTCCCGTCTTGTCATATTGTTATACTTGGGATTATTTTCTTGAAAATTTGCCAAGACAGGGGACTGTTCGTAAATTGTTGCTACTTCGTCGATCATTCCTGGTATTTCACGCCATCCCAAGAGATTAAACCATTCTAAAATGTGACTGGCAGCAAAATAATGTAAGGTTCCTCGTCTGGTGTAGTGAAACTTGGTCAGGGTGGCAATGGCAGCCTCATCTTCAGGATTAATGGCAAAGATAACATAATGGAGATATCTGATTAAAAACCCCATTAAACCCCGTTGATCGTTGGTGAAAAAGTCTTCTAAGCGATTTTCACCCATTAACTCCCTATAATCATTTCCCAAGGTTTCTAATAACTGTTGCCCTATTGGATCTTGTTGACGGGCTTTCATTTCATCGGTGAAAAAGTAATCTTCAACACACTGACGAAAAGCATCATGATCTTCTCCTCCTGCCGCTGTATCGGACAGAGAAATCAAAAACACATTGCGCCCTCCCACATCACCCTGTGGGCAATGACGAGCAGATAGGGGACTCATTCCCAGATACCAACTACGGGCTTGAGGCGTGGTAAGATTGGTTTCGATGGTTTTAAAGTCTGCTAAAACCACCTCTCCTGTACAACAAAAGGTTGACCCAAACTTCCGCCGTTTCATATCTAGGTAAACGGGGTAAGTAAACAACAAGTGAGCAAAAATTCCTTCTAGCAAACCAATTATTGGTAAGAGGGTTGAGCTAATAGGATGTTTAGGGTTCTCTATTGCCCAAGCCTGAAATTGGTTAAGAATTTTGTCTAATAGAGAGGGTTTTGTGGTTGAGTCCATTGTTTTGACTCCCATTTGTAAGCCTTATTCTAGCAAAGGGATTTAAAGGGGAAGGAAGGTCTTAACATTTATTTATAACCATTTTTTCAATGTCCACTAAATAAAGATAGTCTTGTTGAGTTACTATTTGATGTTTAAATATAGCGTTTCCCGAACTCATGAGATACACCTAAAATTCAACTCCTGACTCCTGACTCGGAGACTCCTGACTCCTAAAACTAGAAAACTTTGTACCTCACAAGTATGGGAATTGCTATAGTAAAGTTTTGCGAGTAAAAAGAAAGGCTGCATTCCCTTAAAGTTATAATAGAAATGGAAACTCAAGTTAGTTGATGAGTTTACTTCAATTTCTGAATGATTTAAGGAAGGATTATGGCCAAAGAAAAAGTTATTCAATTTTTAGGTGAGGCTGCTAAAAATCAAGACCTCAAAGATAAATTACAAAACGTCAAAAATCAAGATGAATTAACTTCATTAGCTAAAGAAGAGGGATTTGAATTTGACTCTGAACACGTTGATGAAGCTTTAGATGAATTAAAACGGAAACCTGGTTTTTTTGGTAAATTAGCAGAAGCGATCGCTGAAGCTTTTAGCCCTGATCATGATAATGTTCCTCCTTCTATTGGGGTTCAACCCTATAGTGGCGATCCTAATCCTAATTCATAATTAATTCTCTTGGAAACAGTTAACCCAGAACAGGCAAAAACCATTATTTTTTCTTAATTTTAAAGTGGTTTGTCTGTTCTTTTTCTTAGGAAGAATCGCCATAATTCTCCTATCCATAATACTAGGGACGTTCCTAAAATAATCCATAACCAATCTTTCCAAGAAAGGGGAACGGTTCTAAATATTTTACCTCCCCATTGAACAATACAAATTTGTCCTAAGAAAATGACGGTAGCAATGGCTAAAAATGCTTTATTTTTTCCTAACCCTTGCCAAACCCATTGTTGTAAACCAAAGGAACGAGTATTAAATAAGTTCCAAAATTGCAAGAAAACAAAAATAGCAAAAAAGATAGAAAGTTCGTAATTATTCACTGTTCCATCCATCTCTAAATAAGCTAAAAATACCATTAAAAATAGTAGAAAAAGTAAGCCTGTCCCTATAATAATTTTTAACATTTTAGGAGAAATAATAAAATCTTGAGGATGACGAGGCGGTTTATTCATCACCGTTTTATGAGGGGGTTCTGTAGCTAACGCTAAAGCTGCAAAGGTATCCATAATTAAATTGATCCATAACATTTGTGTCACAGTTAAAGGTAAAGAAATGCCGATAAATAACCCAAAAAAAGCGATTCCTAAAGCCACAATGTTGATGGTTAATTGAAAAATTAAAAAGCGTTGGATATTCTCATATAATGATCGTCCCCACATAACAGCCGTAACAATACTATGAAAAGAATCATCTAATAAAATGATATCACTGGCTTCTTTTGCAATGGCTGTTCCACTTCCCATTGATAAACCGACTTGGGCCTGTTTTAAAGCAGCAGCGTCATTGGTTCCATCTCCTGTCACGGCAACAACTTCACCATTTTCTTGTAATAGTTTAACTAATCTTAGTTTATCTAATGGGGTTGCTCTTGATAGGACTTTTAAGGTTTTTATCGCTTCTTTTGCTTCGGGATCATTAAGCTGATTAAATTCTTGACCTGTGAGATGATAGTAAGTAGTATTGTTTTCATTATTTGAGGGGTATAAGTTAATTTTTTTGGCAATTTCTTCGGCTGTTTTTTGACTGTCTCCTGTAACAATTTTTATCTCAATGCCTGAATTAAAACAACTTTTAATGGCTTCTTTTACATCTGGACGCAACGGATCAGTAATAGCAAAACATCCTAACCAAATTAATTGGTTATCTAAGGGATTAATTGTCTCTTCTTTTTCCTGAATTCCTAAATAATTATAAGCCATTCCTAACACTCTCATTCCTCTTTCTTGATATTTATGGAAGGTTTTTATCCATTGCTCTTGATTATCTAAATCTCTGATTCCTTCAGGTGTTAATTGTTGAGAACAGTGGGATAAAATAATTTCTGGTGCGCCTTTTAAATAGAGAATATTGCCTGAAATAACACTGGATTTACCTGCGGTAGCCATATATTTTGTTTCAGTCGAAAAAGGCAATTGATCCAATATTTGAAAATGGTGGCGATAAATAAGATAATCTACATTTTGACGGTCTAACCATAATAATAAAGCGGTTTCTGTAACATTACCAATCGGAGAACAAATCTCTTTAGATGTTCGTTCTAAGTTTGCGGTACTATTAACAGAAATCCCTTCATAAATTAAATTTTGATAAACTTCTTTTTGGTCGTTATCTGAACAATTTAAACAAGGAAAATGAGCAATTTCGACCTGCATTTTATTTTGAGTCAAAGTGCCTGTTTTATCAGAACAAATGACCGTAGCAGAGCCAATGGTTTCACAAGCGTGCAATCGTCTAACTAAATTATTCATAGCTGCCATTTTTCCCATACTATAAGCAAGGGATAAGGTGACACTCATGGCTAACCCTTCAGGGACAGCAACCACGATAATTGTAACAGCAACCATAAAATAATTTAAGATCAAAATTCCCACCGATGGAGATAATAAAATATCATTAAAATCATCTATCCATCCCTGGAAATAAAGATAAGAAATACCCCCTAAAAAAATGAATAATCCACTTCCTAAGCTAATCCCCCATGAATGAAGAAAATTATGACCAAAGAATGGAAAAGAATCGAAACCTAAATTAAGAGACTTTAATCCTTCTTCAATAATCGGAAACCAAACAGGAATTAAAGCAATCAAACTACTAATGAGAATTAAACCTAAACAATAAGTTTGAGGAAAACTAAGAATAATTTTATCACTTAAAAATCCTTGGAATAAAAGACCTAAAAAAGTCAATACCGCCATCAATAAACCAATAATACCGATTAATTGACTTAACCTTTCTAACTGAAAATTTAAAGGAGTTAATTGACCATTATCAAGAGAAATAACCACTTGAGCGAGTTGTCCAATTTCACTGCGATCGCCTACTGCTGTTACGCGAAAAATCCCATGACCTTGAGCCACAATCGTACTACGATAAACTTGAAAAGAAGGATAGGTTTTCTGAGAATAATCATTAGATTGCACAGGGGATTTGGGAAGCTTTTTAACCGCTTTAGATTCCCCCGTAATTTTAGCTTGATCCACCAATAAACTCACAGTTTCTAACAATTCTCCGTCAGCCGGAACCTCATCCCCTTGTTCAATATAAACCAAATCCCCTACTACTAAATCTTGACGAGAAATTTGAGTAAATTTATGGTCACGAATCACCTTAACAGGGGTTTGATCATAAACATTATTCAATAAATCAAACGCTTTATTGGCCCGATACTCATTAAAAAAAGCAAGGGTAGTGGCTAAAAAAATAGCCATTAAAATGCCCAAAGCTTCGGCGTATTCTTCTTCAATGATGCCAATAACTAAAGCAATAATCGCAGCAATAATTAAAATACGGATGATCGGGTCACTAAACTTATCTAAATAAAGCAACCACCAAGGGTTTTGTTGGGGAGGGGTTAAAATATTGCTACCATAATGATGACGACTTAACTGAACCTGCTCAGACGTTAAGCCACGATAAATCAAAGGGCGATCGCTTGTGTCGGTGGAAACCATTCCAGTCCTCTACTTGCTCTTTCTTTCATCATAACTAGCGGTTCAAACTAAGTCATAGAATTATTGACTTCGATTGACGCTAAGGGGGAACAGGGGCATGATAAAAGAAGAGTGAGGGTTAAACCGTAATTAAACGGTGGATTTCGCAGTAATTCGGAATCCTCTCACGCCAGACTAAGCTTAAGAAGAGCTACGCTTATAGGTCATGACTTAATGAGATTCGCTAGTCTCAAGCGTCCGCTTAGGAACATCGCCCATTAACAGGTGGAACACCGAACGCCACTAACAAGCCTATAAGCATTGTCGAAGCAAACATAACCTCCTATGGAGAGCAGCAGAAATGCAAAACTATGTTTTTCAAATAGACTCAAATAAACAACCTCTAGATATGGTTCACCCTGCTAGGGCAAGAAAGTTACAATCTCAACAGAAGGCTAAAACTTTTCGCACTTATCCTTACGTCCTCATAAACTCTAATTGCTTTGAAACGGCTAACACTAAAGAATACATACTAAAAATAGACCCAGGAGCAACTTGGACAGGTTTTGCTATTCAATGTGGTCAAGATATAGTTTTTAGGATGGAGTTAAAGCATCGAGGACAACTAATAAAAGAGTCCCTAACAAAAAGAGCAGGGTTTAGACGCAGTAGAAGAACCAGAAAACTACGTTACAGACCAAAAAGATTCAATCGCTCCAAACCTCAAGGTTGGTTAGCACCAAGTCTGAGACACCGTTTAGACACCACTGAGACTTGGATTAAAAGGTTTATGTCTTGGTGTCCTATTCAAACTATTGAGATTGAACTTGTAAGATTTGACCTACAAAAACTAGATAATCCTGAAATCTCTGGTCAGGAGTATCAACAAGGTACGTTATTTGGTTATGAGGTCAGAGAATATCTACTAGAGAAATGGGGTCGCCAATGTGTGTACTGTGGGGCAACCAACACACCATTGCAGATAGAACATATCAAAGCCAAAGCTAATGGTGGTAGCGATCGCATAGGCAATCTGACTTTAGCTTGTGAACACTGTAACATAGCTAAGGGAACACAAGATGTTAGAGACTTTCTTCAACATAAGCCCAATTTACTCAAAAAAATCCTCACCAATGCTCCTAAACCATTAGCGAGTGCCAGTGCAGTCAACTCCACAAGATTCGCCATCGTTAAAAGGGCCAAACAGCTATGCTCAGATGTTAAGTGTTGGAGTGGAGGCAGGACTAAGCATAACAGAGTCAACCTTGGTCTATTAAAATCTCACAGTATAGATGCTGCTTGTGTAGGAGAGTCGGCCGCTGAGATCAACTTACTAACAGAACAACCATTAATTGTTCTGTGTAAGGGACATGGCACTAGACAAGCAGTAAGATGTAACGCTTCTGGATTTCCTGCTTTAGACAAAAGTGGCCAACCAATTAAACCTAAAATCATTTACAGACACTGTTGTGCAGGTGACTTAGTTAAGTTCCGACTTGACAAAGATAGGAAGGCAGCTATTGCAGGAGTTTACACGGCTAGAGTAAAAACACCAACTAAAAACGGATTTGAGGTTAAATTAAATGGTTTAAGAGTCTCCCAAAATATAAAGTTCTTAGAGAGATTTATCCACCGTAATGATGGGTACGATTACTTATTTACTGTTTAGCTCTTCGACTCCGCTCAGTGTTAGCCCTGAGGGAAGTCAAGGTGTTAGGAGTTTGGCTACTATTTATTACCTTTTACTCCTATTTTTTGCTACTAAGTTATTAGACGTTAATAGCAATTGTTGGGCTGAATACAACAGTCTCAAACCAATAATACTCTTACTCTTAGTCACTGGTGTAGTTATTTATGCTTGTTTGTCCCCAATGTCACTCAGAAAACCCCAATAATAGTCAGGTCTGTCAACAATGTCAAACCTCATTGACCCATCGCCCTTGTCCTCACTGTGGTCATAATACCCTTTTTTCTCAGGCCTATTGCCCGAAATGTGGCACTTTTATTGGTCAACGTTGGCAGGTAATTCTAGCCCAACCGATTAGTAGTGATCAAACAAAGGATAATTTGACTTTTAATAGCAAATATCTCGATCTCGGACAACGATATCAAATCTGGCCTTCCCAAGAAGAAGAAGTCTTTGAGGTCATTGCTAAAACTGAAACTCATACCCTTTATCAAGGTCAAGTGGTTGACTGTCAACCTTTAGCCAAATCTACTCTACCCATATTAGTCAATCAAGCCTCAGACCTATTAAAAGACACTGAAGAAGACGACCCTACATTATTATGGCAACAAATGGGAATTCCTTCGGTTGCCTTTCCCTACCTCACCCTGAAAGACCTAACTCCCGTCGTTCCTGAAGTGTATGACGCTTGGATAGATAATGACACCGAAGTAATCTTATTGCCCGATCGCAACCATTGGCAAGCCATTCCTGATTTACTGATCAATCATTCCTTACTTACCCTACAGATTATTTATTGGCTTAATCAGATTGTTACCCTCTGGAAAAGCTTATCGGTCATCAACTGTTGTCAAAGCCTCCTCGTAGAAGATAACTTAAGACTTGATGAAGATCAAAGCTTTGGGTTAGTGAAATTATATCCTGATCTCCCCGATGATCCCCCCTCTTTAGAAAAATTAGGTCAATTATGGCAAACTTGGTTCAGCAAAGGTGGTTATCCTTCCTCCAGTAAACTGGCTACCCTTATTCAACAAGTGGCCGAAGGTAAGCTTAACCAGGTTGCTGAATTACGCTTACAACTGCAAGATTTAGCAGCAGAGCAACAGATCACTGATGACGAAGAAAAACCGATTAATAAGGATGATTCTACCTCATCTTTAGACTTTGTTGCCGAAGAATTACCAGAATTTCAGCCCGAACTGTTGAGTGGTGAGTTAGAAGAGGCCCCAACCGATACCGATATTGGCACTGATGCAACTGCTGTGTTGCCTATGGAATTAGTTACTTTAACGGCTTTGGGGTGTACTGATCGCGGAAGACAACGGCATCACAATGAAGATTATTTTGGCATGAATACCGAAGTCAAAACCCGACAAACCAATGAAGGGACAATGGTAGACGGCCGAGGAGTCTATATTGTTTGTGATGGAATGGGAGGTCATGCGGCCGGGGAAGTGGCCAGTCAAATGGCAGTGGAAACCTTAGAAACCTACTTTGCTCAACATTGGCAAACAGACTTTCCTGACGAAGAAACCATATTACAAGGGATTTTATTAGCCAATAAAAAGTTATACGATGTCAATCAAAGCAATGCCAGTTCTGGTAGCGGACGCATGGGAACCACTTTGGTATTAATGTTAGTCAATCAGACTAAGGTTGCAGTTGCTCATGTGGGAGATAGTCGGGTTTATTCTATTAGTCGCAAAAAAGGAGTTCAACAACTGACTGTGGATCACGAAGTAGGACAAAGGGCGATCCAAAATGGCGTTGATCCCAAACTAGCCTATGCTAGACCCGATGCCTATCAATTAACCCAAGCGTTAGGCCCCCATGATAATAACTACATACAACCGGATATTCGCTTTTTAGACCTGGTAGAAGATACGTTATTGCTCCTGTGTTCCGATGGTTTATGTGACAATGATTTAGTTGAAGATCACTGGGAAACCTATCTATTACCTTTAGTTAGTTCGAGTCAATCTTTAGATAAAGGAATGACAAAATTGATGGACTTTGCTAATAGCTATAACGGCCATGATAACATTACTGCCGTCTTAGTTCGTTTGAAAATTAGACCTAAAGTTAATTTTTAAGATTGGTAAGCTATGGAAAATTTAGAATTAAGAATTATGACTGAATTAACGAACAGAAATAGACCGATCATTTATTTAGCTGCAACGGGTCACGGTTTTGGCCACGCGGTACGCATTTCTACGGTAGCAGATGCTATTTTGAAATTGCGTCCTGATAGTTTATTAATTATGGTAACAACTGCCCCGCGATGGTTGTTAGAATCCTATATTGCAGGGGATTTTATTTATCGTCCGTTGGCGTTTGATGTGGGGGTGATTCAATCGGATAGTTTTAAAATGGATAAGGTTGCCACCCTCAACAAAATGCAGGAAATTTATGAGAAACATCAAGGGTTAATAGCATCAGAAATTAATTTTATTAAGACGAATCAAGTTGATTTAATTTTAGCTGATATTCCCCCGTTAATGGCACCCATTGCTAAGCTTGCAGGAGTACCTTGTTGGATGATGAGTAATTTTGGTTGGGATTTTATTTATGAAGCTTGGGGAAAAGATTGGCAGGAGATTGTTAACTGGATTAAAGACTGTTATCAACAATGCGATCGCCTGTTTCGTCTCCCGATGGCTGAACCCATGAATGCGTTTAATTCTATCACTGATGTGGGGTTAACAGGAGGAAAACCTCGTTATAATATCGATGATTTAAGAAATAAGTTTAACCTGACTGCTTCCCCAGAAAAAACAATTTTATTAACGTTTGGGGGTTTAGGATTACAACAAATTCCTTATGGTAATTTAGCCCAATTTTCTGACTGGCAATTTATTACGTTTGATCATCAAGCACTGGAATTAGATAATATCATTAAAATTACCGATTCTTTTTACCGTCCCGTTGATTTTATGCCTTTATGTGGTCGGGTTTTTTCTAAACCTGGGTTTAGCACTTTTGCTGAAACCATGCGCTTAGATATTCCCATTGTTTCTTTAGTGAGAAATGATTTTGCTGAAACTCCTTTTTTATTAGAAGGAATAACCAATTATGCCGATCATCAAATTGTGGAAACAGACAGCTTTTTTCAAGGGAATTGGGACTTTTTAAAACAAGATCCTAACCCTCCTATAATTGGTAAAATATTACCTAGAGATGGGGCAGAAGTCATTGCTCAAGCGATATTAGATAAGGTTGATAAAAATTGAGTATTCAGAACTGCATTTATACTTTATCTTTTATAGCAATTCCTATACTTGTGAGGTACACTGGAACGATGTAGAGACGTTGTATACAACGTCTCTACATCAGTTAAGGTTGGAAAATGAATGTACCTCATAACTGTGGGAAACGCTATAATTGTTCTAATTCTTCTCTTAAAGATAAGGGTTCATAACCTAATTGAAACGCTTTGGAACTATCCAAAGAAGTATCAGGCGATCGCGGGGCTGCCATTGGCACATCTTTTTGTAAACAAGGGGTAATTAACTCCTTTGAAAAGTTAAATATGTCTGCCATTAAAAGCCCAAATTCATAGCGAGAAATTCTTTCTTTTCCTCCTAAATGTATTATCTCTCCTTCTCCCTTTTCTAAGGCTAATAATAGTCCTTTTGCTGCGGTTAAACCACTAACAGGGGTTCGGTATTCATCGGTAAATAAACTGAGTTCTTTTCCTTCTTGAAATGTTTTTAAAAAGAATTGAATAAAACTGGCTGCATGGGGTGAAGGCATACCAAACATCAAAGGCATTCTACAGATAACTGTTTTTGGATATATAGCTAACATTTCTTGTTCTGCTTTTACTTTTTGTTCTCCATAATAACTAATAGGAGAAACGGGATCGCTTTCTTGATAAGGAGCATTGAACCCATCAAAGACTAAATCAGTTGAAGTAAAAACACAAGGAATATTGGCATCAGCACATAATTTAGCAATATTCACCGAAGCAGTTACATTGATTTTATAAGAATCTTCAGGATTATTTTGACAATAATTCGGTTTTGATGCTGCTGCTAAATGAATCACTGCATCGGGTTTTATTTCATTGAAAATTGTTTTTAATTCACTAATATTTGTTACATTAACCTTGACAATATTGACATTATCTATCTCAATTTTATGATTATAATAAGACCCATAAACTTGCCAATTTTTTTGAGCATATTGACAAAGATTATAACCAAGAAATCCGCTTGCACCTGTAATTAGTAGTTTTTTCATTTTCTGATTTTCGTATGTTTAAATGTAGGCTAGGTAAAATGAATATCTATTGCTAACTATTCTAAAGATTGTTAAATTTTTGCCCATCTCATCAACTGAGTTAGTGTAAATTAACCTTATCAGGTGGGCAATTATAATTAAAGTCAAAACCTTAATATAAATATAATTCTGGGTATTGCCCACCCTACAAAAGTTACTTTTTTCTTTAGTTATTTATCAATCTTTCCATTGAATCAATAATTGTGTAATCTAATTTTTCTATTTTATCATTCCTTTCTAATAAAAAAGCATTAATTCCCACAGATTTTGCACCCTGATAATCTTCTTTTTTACTATCGCCAATATGCCAGGTTTCTTCTGGTTGACAATCATGTTTTGCTAAAGCTTCCATAAAAATATTATTATGAGGTTTAGCAGTACCTGTGGTAGAAGAAATCGTAATGCTTTGAAAGAAATTGGTTAATCCAAAAATATCCAATACTTCATATATTCTACTATCAAAATTTGAGATAATTCCTAATGCTATACCCTGTTGTTGCCAATGTTGTAAAGCAGGAAAAACATCGGTATAAAGAAACCAAGGATGAGGAGTAGCAAAATAATCATAAAGTTTGCGAAAAAAGCCATCAAAATCCCTAAACTGATCAATAAGTTTTGCCTCTTTATAAGTATCATAAGCCACTTGATACCACCATTGATATTCTAGGTCTGGAATTTTCATTATGTCGACTCCTTCAAAGGCCAAAGGGGGGGCTTTTTTAAACTGTTCATAAAAGGTTGTTTCTAGGATGGAAGCATCACATTCTATCCCCACTTGTGCAGCAAGATAGCTATAAACTTCTCCCACACTTCCCTTAACCCCAAATAAGGTACCGACAGCATCTAAAAAAATAACTTTTGGTTGTTGCATAAAGCCTCTATTTTTTATTGAATTTAATAACAATTACAAAAATAATTCAGTTAATGGTTTAGTAATCCAATTAATACCAACATTAACTTGATGTTTTAAGGTTGGTAAACGATATAAATATATTAGTCGTCTGGCAATATAACCTAACGTTCCATCTAAATTAAGTCCTAGCCCTGATAATGTTGCATTATCTACCCCTAAAGCCATCATTTCTCCTAAAGGTTGATAAGCAAAAGGTAATAGGGGACGATGGGTAATAGAAGCCCAAAGATTCCAAGCACAATAATCGGATTGTTGGAAAGCTGTTTGCGCTGTTGCAGGAATTTGCTGCTTTGATTCATCGTAGCAAGCAGCTAAATCACCAATAGCAAAAATTTCAGGGTGATCGATAACTTGTAATTCAGAGGTTATTTTTAAAAGTCCTTTAGATGTTTTTTCTAGGGGCAACTCTTTGATCATATCAATAACTTGAGTTCCCACAGTCCACAATACTAAGTCTACAGGAATGGTATCAATTTTTCCTTTATAAGCTAAAGAGATACTATCTGAGGTGACTTGAGTGACTTCTGTTTCGAGATCGATAAAAATTCGTCTAGCTTCTAACGCAGTTTGAGCCACTTCTCGATTGAAATCAGGAGACGTACTGAGAATTTTGTCTCCTCTTTCTACTAATCTGATCCGTCCTGTATCTCCTAAACGATCAGCTAATTTACAAGCTAACTCAACCCCGCTATAGCCTCCCCCAACAATAGCAATACGGATTTTTTCGGCTTCTTTTTCTTCTAATAATCGTAGTCTTTCTTTGATATGATAAGCATCCTCTAAAGTACGAAAGGGAATCGCATAATCTTTAACCCCACTAAAGTTATCTAAGGGGGTTTTTCCTCCCATTGCTAACACTAAACGGTCATAATGTAAGCTATTATGATTATCTAATTGTAATTGTTGATTTTCGATATCAATAGCTGTAACACAACCCCGATGAAAGCGAATAGAAGTATTTCCTAAAAGTTCCTCATAAGGGGGGGCTATTTCCCAAGTTTGCATCTCCTCGGTAATTAATTCATAGAGAAGGGGTGTAAATAGGAAGCGATCGCTTTTATCAATTAAAATAATTTCTGGCATCTGATCCGTCTCCCAAGGAAACTGGGTAAGACGTAAAGCAGTGTAAAGTCCCCCAAACCCTCCCCCGACAATGCAGATGCGTAATGGTTGTTCACTCATAAATTCCCTTGATGATGCAATTTATAATATATCTTAACATTTTCAAGAATTAATTAATCTTTAACCATCTTCAGATAAGAAAAAAAGGGGAATAAAATGATTTAGTCCCCCAAAATATTTGCTCTAGATCATCTTGCGATTCTCTAAGCCATTAAGCACTTGTGTTATCATTCTCATTGGGTTCACGGGGTTGTATGACACCAAAACCGCCATGATTTCTGATATAGATGACATTAATTTCATTGGTGTCTTGATTACGAAACATATAGAAGTCATGATCCACCAATTCCAGTTGATGTTTTGCCTCTTCAATGGACATCGGTGGCATGGCGAAATATTTCATCCGAATTACTTCTGGGGGTAATTTAGCCTCGCGATCGCCAATTAAATCTTGTTCAATTTCTTTCTCAGGAATAACCTCCGGAGTCTTGACAGAGGATTGGGGTTTATGGTTATTAATTTTCTCTTTGTATTTACGAAGCTGACGGGCAATTTTATCGGAAACCAAGTCAATACTTGCATAGAGGTTTTCACTCCCTTCTTGGGCCCGAATCACAGTACCATTGGCATAAACGGTGACTTCTGCTTTATGCTTATCGGTAATCCGTGCATTCTTAGCCACAGATAAATGAACATCAACTTTTGTTGTCAAAGTTTGATAATGTTTTACCGCTTTTTCCAGTTTTTGTGTGACGTAATCGTTGATCGATTCGGTTACATCAATATTATTGCCTTGAATTAATAGCTTCATACTCAATACTCCATTTTTTGTTTCATTGTTGTCGAATTATAAAGGGAAAATTTAGGATAATTCCTATTCTTTTCCGTGAGATATAGCAGTTCCCATACTTGTAAAGTACAAACTCTTCTCGTTTTAGGAGTTAGGAGTTCGGGAGTTCAGATGTTGAATATTAGGTGTACCTCATGAGTCCAGGAAATGCTATATATGAATTGTCATTATCGGATCAATTCAATAACAATGGAGTTGGATATCTTGGTTTATTCATAAATTCCTTGACCTCTTTTCAACTATCTTAATCAGGGTTCATTTATTCCCTAATTTCTCCTAGATTAAGATATTCTAATGATAGAAGGGTGAGAGTTTAACACTAGCTTAAATATTCTTATTTCTCTCCCTGCTGAGTGATCATCTCTCCGTGATCCTAGTTCCCAATCTTAACCCTAAACGATCCGTTAGTTTGGTTAGAGGAAGAATGGGTGAGAAAAACCTGTTTTTGGTGGCGTTTCTTTCAATCCTTTTCTCCGAGATAAACTCTGTATACTTTTAGACTAGCACTTTGTATTGTTCTAAACATAGGTCTTTGGCTTCTTTTTATGTTCCTTAGTATCTCTTCATGTTTCTTAAACATTTTGTTTCAAAACTTTGCTAATAGTTATGTCTACTTCGCCTTTATTACAACCCAGACGGTGTATACTACAAAAATTAGGGATGATGCCCTATGAAGGGGCTTGGGAGATGCAGCGATCGCTCGTTAACCAACGGTTACAAGATCCTAGCTTAGATGATACCTTATTACTATTAGAACATCCTCCTGTTTATACTTTAGGAACAGGTAGCGATACCAAGTTTATAAAATTAGATCTCCAACAGAGTACAATTCCAGTTTATCGCACAGAAAGAGGGGGAGAAGTCACCTATCATTGTCCAGGTCAATTAGTAGGTTATCCTATTCTTAATTTACGTTACTATCAGCAGGATTTACATTGGTATTTAAGACAACTTGAAGCAGTGATTATTCAAGTTTTAAACAATTATCAACTCCCAGGAAAAAGAATACCAGGATTAACAGGGGTTTGGGTTGATAATTATAAGGTAGCAGCCATTGGTATTAAAGTGAAACGTTGGATTACGATGCACGGATTTTCCATCAATGTTTGTCCTGATTTACAAGGGTTTAATCATATTATTCCTTGTGGTATTACAGATAAACCTGTAGGGAGTTTACAGCAATTTATCCCTAACATTACCTTAGAAGAAATACAAGCAAAAGTAATTGAAACCTTTGCACAAGTGTTTCATATTAAATATATTTGAAGCAAGAACCGATTAACACAACAATTATCCTCAAACATAATAAACTTTAAGCATTAATTCAATCATCGGGTAAACTCCGTTGTTAAATAATCGCCAAAGGTTGAAAAATAGCTTCAATATTCTTGTATAATGAATTAGTGTACGTAATAATTACAGCATTTCCTGGACTCATGAGGTACATCTAATATTCAACATCTGAACTCCTGCCCTCCTAACTCCTAAAACGAGAAGAGTTTGTACCTCACAACTATGGAAACTGCTAGAAAATGACTTATAGAGGTATTAGTTAACTTATGAGACCAACTCCTATCCCTCCAAAACCGGGTCAAGAATCTGTTTGGGACTATCCTCGTCCTGCCATTTTACAAGATACTGATAAACATCTCAAAGTAATTTGTAATGGTATTATTTTAGCAGAAACAAGCAACGGAAAAAGAGTTCTAGAAACCAGCCATCCTCCTACCTATTATTTTCCCCCCGAAGATGTTAAAGTAGAGCATCTTATTGAAACTTCTAGACAAATTTCTTGTGAATGGAAAGGACGATATATTTATTATGATATTAAGATTGGCGATAAATATATTCAATATGGATGTTGGCGGTATTTTCAACCGACAGCTAATTTTGTTTCTATTCAAACTTACTACGCTTTTATCCCTGCTTTAATGGATGCTTGTTACGTTAATGATGAGTTAGCGACACCCCAAGCCGGAGATTTTTATGGGGGATGGATCACTAAAGATATTGTCGGACCATTCAAAGGAGAACCCGGAACCTGGGGATGGTAAACTAATCACAAAAATAAGATAAAAGCGATGGAAATTAAAACAATTAAAATAGATAATTTTACTATCCATGAACATCATCTAGACATTAGCTATCATGCGGATGAATTTCAATTTACCACTAAAATTTTCTATCATGAAGTGCATTTTTCAAGATTGATTGAAAACTATTCTCCATCGCTGATCAATCGTATTGTTGCTCATATTGCCTTATTTGAAGGCATGAAATTATGTTCTTTGTTTCCCAAATATTATGATATTTCTGCTATTGCTGAATATCTAGACAAACCTGTTCTAGACTTATTTGTCAAAATATATCAAGGGGTATTTGGACAACATTGGTATGAAAATAATGTCACCAATTATCAGCAACCAGAAATTATTGATTCAGGGAATTTAGGATTTAGTCAACCTAGCAGAATTTTAGGAGATAATGAAACTATTTTAGTCGGTTGTGGCGGTGGAAAAGATAGCATTGTCGCCATGAAATTGCTAGAAGAAAGTCATCTGCCTTTTGTTTCTATGCAATATTCCCATAGTGTTTATGGTAAAGCAGATTCACAGCATCATTTGATTAGCCAAGTCTTAGAATATACTTCTGCAAAAGAACAACATAAAATCTCAATTTATGATGATTTTCTTGACTTTCCTTTTTTTGATTTGTATTTTCCCAATAACTCAGGAATTATTGCCCCAGAAACCCCTGTTTCTGTCTTTGAATCATTAATTTTGATGTTAGATAAAGGCTATCCTTATTTATGTCTTGCTCATGAAAAAAGTGCCAATACAGGCAATTTATTCTGGACAGAAATTAATAAAGAAGTTAACCATCAATGGGGAAAAAGCCTAGAAGCAGAAACCCTGTTAGATAACTTTATTCGTGACCATCTTTTATCTAACTTCAAATATTTCAGTATTTTACAGCCTATTTATGATTTTCGCATTTTTAATCACTTAAGCAACTATCCAGAAGTCTTACCCAAAATCCATTCTTGTAATATTCAAAAACCTTGGTGTAAAAAATGTCCTAAATGTGCTTATGTTTGGTTAGGTTTGATGGCCTTTTTTGAACCAAAACTTGTTGATCAAGTGTTTCAGTGCAACTTATTTGACGATGATGACTTAATACCTACCTTTGAAAAAATGTTAGGATTATCAATTCATACACCCTTTGAATGTATTGGCGAAATTGATGAAAGTCGCTTGATGATGAAAAGATGTTTAGAAAAAGGATTATCGGGTAAAGCATTAGATATCTTTAAACAAGAAATCTTAAGTAATCCTTCTATTAACTGGAAAACCATAGAAGATAAATATAATTATATCTACACCGAAGATCATGCCATACCAGATAACTTATTTAACCGCATGAAAAACAAACTATGATTCCAGAAGTAATCTGGGCATTCTAAGAAAATAAATAAAAATATAGAGACAGTTTAAATGAAAATTAGCTACACCCTAAGTCAGTCTTTAATACCCATACAAACACCTACCACTGTAGACCTACTGGTTAACTTTAAACCAGAAAGCTCTGTCGAACTTGCACTCCGTCGTCCTCTTAATCTTAGCGTTGTTTTAGATCGTTCGGGATCGATGGCTGGTTATCCCTTGAGTAATTCCATTCAAGCCACAGAAAAATTAGTGGATTTTCTCTCACCTGATGACCTGTTGTCCGTCATTATCTATGATGATGTAGCTGAGGTGATTGTTCCCCATCAAGCTGTCACTAATAAACAAGAAATAAAAGCTAAAATAAAAAAAATACAGGCTAGAGGATGTACTAATTTAAGTGGTGGTTGGTTATTGGGATGTTCTCAAGTGAAATCTCACTTATCTACTGATAAATTAAATCGAGTTTTATTACTAACAGATGGTTTAGCTAATGTTGGGGAAAGAAAACCAAAAATTTTGCTGAAAACGGCAGCAGAAAAAGCTAATCAAGGTATTGTTACTACTACTTTGGGTTTTGGCAGTAATTTCAACGAAGACTTATTAATAGGAATGGCAGATGCTGCTGGTGGTAACTTTTATTTTATTCAATCTCCAGATGATTCTGCTGATGTTTTTCGCATTGAAATGGAAAGCTTAGTATCCTTAGTTGCTCAAAATTTAATGGTCACTTTACATCCGCAAAAAGACGTAACTATCAAAGAAGTTTTAAACAATTATGCCACCACAATCACAAAAGAAAAAACTGAAGTTATTTTAGGGGATGTGTATCAAACAGAGAATAAACCCTTAGCATTATCATTATCTATTGAACCCCAGAATAAAATCGGTAAATCTGAAATTCTAACCCTTTCTTATCGTTATGACACCGTAATTAATGATAGTATTAAAACCTTAGATGGGGAGATTCCCATTACCATTACGGTTGACGATGAAGAAGCATCCAAAAATTTACAACCCAATCCAGAAGTTATCGAGAAAACCAGTCAGTTTCGGATTGCACAAGTTAAAGACGAGGCTATTCAATTAGCCGATCAGGGAAAATATCAAGAAGCTTCTCAAAAATTACAAGAAATTGTCCAATCATTAAAAGAAAAAGCTTTAATTGAATTTTTTGAAATAGCTGAAGAAATTAGTCAATTAGAATATTATTCTCAACAATTAAACCAGGGTTATTTTAACCGTTCAATTCGCAAAGAAATGCGAGATCAATCCTATCAAACTCGCAATCGAAGCCGAAATGATTTAAAATTAAGAGGAACAACAGCAGGAAATGCTGATAGTTTAGAAGCTATTTCAGATCCTGGTAATGGTATTTTATTACAATGTGTAAGAGTGGGTGGAAAATTACGAATCAAGGTTATTTCTGAGGGTTATGATTCTAACTTAAATGTGCAGTTTCCCCGTAATATTCGAGAGGAAGGAGTAACTTATATTGTCGATGAAATTATCTTATCTGCTAATCAATCATTTTATCGAGTCTCAGGCAATATCCGACGATTAGTTAAACCTGGAGAAGAAAGAAAATCAAGACAAACTTATCAGAAATCCCAAAACTTAAAGGCAGTTAAATCCTCCTTAACGTTAGCCGATTTAGAAACCACTGATACCGTAGGAGATGGGGTATTAATTCAATGTGTACAAGAAGGTAAAAAACTGAGGGCAAGGGTAGTTTCTGACGGTTATAATCCCGATTTTAATGTTCGTTTTCCTCGCAGTATTCGTCAAGAAGGAATACTCTTTGTCGTGGATGAAATTAAAGAAACAGCTAAAGGAGACTCTTACATTGCGTTAGGAAAAGTTCGTCGTTTTCTTCAAGCATAATTAATAATAAAAATTAAGGAGAATCTTTTTTCAACCAATAAGCAAACTCCTGGGTAAAATTATCCTTTAAAATAGCCTCACGAATACGTTGGGTAAACCTGACCAATTCAGTCACATTGTGTAACGATAGGAGGATATAACCGAGCATTTCCTGCGATCGCACTAAATGGTTTAAATAAGCTCGAGAAAAAGTTTTACAAGTGTAACAAGGACATTCCGAGTCTAAAGGGGTAAAATCTTCACGAAACTGGGCATTTTTCAAGTTCCATCTTTCCCCTCCTACCAATGCTGTCCCATGACGACCAAAACGAGTGGGAATGACACAATCAAATAAATCGATCCCAGAAGCAATGGCCATGACCATTTCTTTGTAAGTCCCGACACCCATTAAATAACGGGGTTTGGACTCAGGGAGTAAAGGAGTGGTAAATTGAACAATATCACGCACTAAAGCGGGTTCTTCCCCCACACTCACCCCACCAATGGCATAACCTGGTAAATCTAACTGAATTAAAGCCGATACTGCATCTGATCGCAACTTAGGATAGATACCCCCTTGAACGATACCAAATAACGCCTGATCTTGGGGTCTTTGATGGGCTTTAATGCACCTTTCTAACCAGCGATAAGTGCGATCGGTTGCTGCTGCTACCGTGTCATAATCAGCGTTTCCTGGAGGACATTCATCAAAGGCCATGATCACGTCTGCACCCAAAGCATTTTGGATATGGATCGACCGTTCAGGGGTTAACTCAATGATGCTACCATCCCTAGGAGAACGAAAAGTAACACCGATTTCTCTAATTTTTCGCAGTTCACTGAGGCTAAACACTTGAAAACCGCCAGAATCTGTCAAAATTGGTCCCTCCCATCCCATAAACTTGTGAAGTCCTCCGGCTGCTTTAACAATGGTTTCCCCTGGTTGTAGATGCAGGTGGTAGGTGTTGGCTAAAATCATTTGTGCGCCGGTTGTTTCCAGTTGTGCAGGGGTTAACCCTTTTACCGTTGCGAGGGTTCCTACGGGCATAAATCTGGGGGTTTCAACCATACCATGAGGGGTTGACCAAGTTCCGACTCTAGCTTTGGTGTGACAGCATTTTTTTTGTAGTTGAAAGGAAAAGGACATATTTTAGGTATTAATCATACTGATCAATTATCAATTATTTTGACTTCATCTCCAACTGTTAAGGGAGTTTCTTGTTGTAAGTTCGTGACTTTTGTATAAACACTCACCCGATAAAAATGATTAAATTGACTAGAATTTACCCAACTCGGTAAGGTTTCTTTTCTTTTGATTATAAATTGTTCTTTAAAGTTCTTGGTTATTTCTCCTGTGTAAGAGTCTTTTGTGGGGACAATACATCTTTGACAAGGCTTGATTCCTTGAAAATTAACCTCACCAATATGAAAGTCAACCCCTTGATTTTTATTGCCAAATAATTGATCTTCCCAAAACGCAGGAACTCTATTGATTTCTAAATTTGCTCGAAATCTTCTTCTTATTTCTTCTACCGTCAGATGCGGGAACCACTGAGCAATGGTTTCTAAAGTTGCTTGACTAATAATAGTTGGACCAGATGCTTTAGTCTGATCAGGAAACCCCGTTATGCTGTTTTCTTTTAAATTAACGAAACAACCAAAATATTCGCTTAAAAATAATTCTACTTCTTTTATTTCTCCTTGTAAATTAAAAGTTTGTCTTAAATGATTTTCCTTATTACTTAAGGTAACTTGAGTCAAGGTATCATTATAAGTAGCTCTTAGATGATAAATTTTATTGTTACTTTTGCCATTGATCAATTTCTGACTGTTATCAAAAATTGCCCATTGTCTGTCATATTTTAACGCACCGCTTTTAAGCAGAGTTGCTTGGGAAATAGATACACCATCTAAAGATTTAATCGGATAAATAATGATTTTCTCCAGAAAAGGTGTTTGATTGATTAATTCCATCTTTTCATCTCTCTATTTATTCATATAAGAATTTATGGCTTAAAGTTTGAAAACTATTCTGACTCGGAGACTTCTGTGGGATAGTGCCGGAACTTCGTTTAGGAACTTCCTTATCCCTGGGTTTGCCACCCTACTAAACAAATAGCTGTAATTAAACTTAAGATAGGTAAAATGATCCAGGGCTTGATTTTGTATCTTTTCATGACAATCATTTCTTAAGGTTTATAAATTTCCTGTAATATTATGATAACAGGAAGGGGTTACTGGGGAATAATAAGAAAGTCAACAGCAGTCAGAAAGATACTCTAGAAACAATGAATTTAATCAGAATTTGGATCATTGCTAGTAATGGATTTAGAGAAGTTATCCGCGATCGCATTCTCTATGTAATTGGATTTTTTGCCGTTATTTTAGCCCTCTCTTTAAGGTTACTTCCTGAAATTTCTGTCGGGGCAGATGGTAAAATTTTCCTTGATATTGGCTTAGGATTAACTTCTTTTTTAGGGGCGATCGTTGCTATTTTCGTAGGAACTGCTTTAATTAACAAAGAAATTGAAAAAAGAACTGTTCTAATTTTAATTCCCAAACCCATTAGTCGGTCAGAATTGATTGTTGGTAAACATTTAGGATTATGTGGTGTTTTAACGGTTGTTATTGCGATTATGACGGTGCTTTATTTAGGTGCATTAACCTGGGCTAATATTACTTTTTCCCCTATTAGTTTAATTGTGTCTCAAGTTTATCTCTTATTAGAATTGGCCGTTTTAACGGCTGTTGCCATAACCTTTGGCGTGTTTACCAGTTCAATTTTAGCTACCCTTTTAAGCTTTGGTATTTATATCATTGGACACCTAAGTAGTGACTTACTAGAACTAGCAAAATTAAGTGAAAATCCTAGTATCACTGCTTTAACAGAAAGCATCTATTTAGTAGTTCCTAACCTGGAAAGATTTAACCTCAAAAATACAGCCGTTTATGGGATTTTTCCTAGTAGTTCAGAACTATTAATAGATGCAGTTTATGGCATCATTTATATTATTTTATTGTTGACAATTTCCAGTGTCATTTTTTCCCGTCGGCAATTTTAAGATAAGGTTGCAAAAACATCCCTAATAAATTAACAATCGGATGTTCTGTTGATCCAACAGTTTGATGAAAGTAAATTTACCTGTATAATTAGGATGAGGTGGGTAGTAAAAACTAGCTAGTTGGTCATTAATAGAAGTTTCTGTGCTAAAAAGTATTACTAAAATTTAAACTCCTTTGCAACTTCCTATCCGTTTGCCTCACAGTTAACTCTAAATGTGTCCGACTATCAAATAAAGCAGCAACACCCATGAATACTTTGACAAGTCAATATGCAGAGACTTTCCAGCAAGAGACAAAAATGCCTAAAATCATATACTATCAAAATTGGTCACAACAACTAATTCGGCAAATTTATTGTCTATTAAACTCTGATATTGATCCTAAAGAGAAAATTGCTGAGATTTTAGCAATAATGGGGGAAGCTTATCGCATTGATAATGTGATTTTGTTAAGAATAGAATCATCAGTTTGCCAAATTTATAATGCTTGGGGAATAGGAGATAAAAGTTGGCTCGAAAATTTTGTTTATCAGCAGTGGTTTCCTTTAATTAACTGTACCCAACAATATCAAGTTTATCAATTTTGTCAAGGAGATAGTATTTTTACAAACTCTCGGGGAAATTCCCCCTGTAAAAAAATAAAGGATAAGGGTGGATTTCATTGCTGTATCCTAAGTCTTCCTGTCTATCTAAATCAGCAATTTTTTGGCTATTTAATCTTACAAACTGAGGAATCTGAGAGAACTTTTAACCCAGAAGAAATAGATAGTTTAGAAATTATTAACCATCAACTTGCTTTAGCTATTCAGCAAATTCAATGGCTAGAGAAAATGAATGAAATTAAGTTAGAAAATAAAAAATTACAATCTTATAGTGAACATAAAAGTGACTATCTTTCCCATATTAGTCATGAATTAAGAACCCCACTCGCTGGTATTTTAGGATTTTCTAAAATGTTAAAAGAAGAGATTTATGGCACTTTAAACGAAAAACAAAAACAGTATGTTAATGGCATTAGGATATCAGGAGAGCATTTATTAGCCCTAGTAAATGACTTTTTAGATCTCTCAAAAATTGAAGCAAATAAGGAAGAATTATTTATAGAAACTGTTGCCGTTGAAGACATTTGTTTAGCAGCAATATCCATTGTTCAACCCAAAGCAAATGAGCAAAATTTAGACCTGATTTTACAGTTAAGTGATCAAGTGGATTTTTGTACCGTTGATCAAAGAAAAATCAAACAAATTCTTATCAATTTACTGTCTAATGCTATTAAATTTACTGAACAAGGTTCAGTCACTTTACAAGTTAAAAAAGTTGACAGTTTACTAACTTTTTGTGTAATTGATACAGGAATTGGGATCAAAGAAGAAGATCAAAAGAAACTATTTCAACCCTTCCAACAAATTCATAGTAACCTTAGTCGCAGACATAAAGGGACAGGGTTAGGGTTAGCTTTATCACGGAAACTAGCCCAACTTCACCAAGGAAACCTTACCCTAACATCAGAATATGGTAAAGGGAGTTGCTTTACCCTAGAATTACCCCTTCAAAAATAAACCTCAGATCGGTTTAAGAAATTGATAAATTGTGACAAGACAGTCTACAAGAAGATGGAATTGAGGAGATTATGTATAATCAAAAATCAATGTTTAAAACTAAAATAATTAGTTATTGACTATTTTGGTAATTTAACTTAACAATAAGAATAGAATTTTTGATTATAGAATCTAAAATTTCCGCGTAAATACGAATTTACCTTAACTTAACCCTTAATTATTCAGGACAAATAACATCGTCAATAGTAATAAATTTAGCATATTATGATTAATTAAGAATAATAACCGACTTAAAAAACATAAGTTTAAACTGCTATGGAACGCTTTTTTAATCCATTTAAAGTGATAGAACGAATGTCTAGTTTTAATTATACTGGACAGTTAATTATCACTAGCCAGGATATTACTTGGAAAATAAATTTAGAACAAAGAAAAATAAAATCGTCTTCTCATTCTTTACAGTCGATTAATAATTTAGAAGTTTGTTTATATGTTTTAGGATATGAAGAAAAAACTCCCAAAATTCTTGAAAAAATGAGTAAAGATGGTTTAACTCAAGAGAAAGGTGAAGCATTTATTACAAAAGCAATTGATTGGCTTATTAAAGAGGAAAATTTAAGCGTACCTCAACAAAGAGATTTAATTGATCAATTTACTCAAGATGCCTTAGAATCATTTTTTTACATTGAGAACATCAGTTATTATGGCTGTGAAGAAGAAAGTCGCTTTTTTCCTTTAGAACAAGGGTTTGATGTAGTAGATATCTTAAATTATTGGTGTGAAAAACAGAAAAAATGGGAACAGTTTAATTCTCTAATTTATTCACCTCATCAACGTCTCTCTTATGAAAAATCAAAAAATTTAGTGGCTTCTGAATTTAGTCATTTACTCATACAAATTCCTCAGATTCAAGATAACATTAGTATTCGACAACTGGGGATTTTACTAAAATTAGATGACTGGCAAGTAGCAGAACTCATTTATCCTTATTTACAATCAAGCATTTTACAACTTCATTCTCCGTTACCTCCATTTGATCAGCTTCCTCCTGTTGTATCATCCCATTCATGTTGTCAGATCAATTGTAATAGCGATCCAGCTTCAAATAAAATTGTCAAAACTCAAGAAATTGGCAACAACGATGATAATTACAAAAAAATTGTTTGTATTGATGAAAATGAAACCACTTTAAATACAGTCAAAGCGCATTTAAACTTAGATAATATGAATTTTTACCTTGTCTTTGATCCTAAACTTGCTCTTACTCAGTTATTTGAAATTAAACCTGATTTACTATTAGTTGATATGGAGATGTCGGGAATGAATGGCTATCATTTTTCTAAAATAATCAAGAAAAGTAGTATTTTTCAAGACCTTCCCATTATTATAACCAGTGCAGATCAAGAAAACATAAAAGAGACTCAGACTCAAGAAAATATTGTTAATGATTTTATATCTAAGCATTGTAATGAAAAAGAATTAATCAGACTCATTAAAAAATATCTAGACAAATAATATAGTATCAAAATTAATTAATGCAGAGTCTTTATCAGGACTTTTTAAATTATTTGTCAATCAAATTGAATGTGTTATTCTTAATGCTTGTTATTCAGAAGAACAAGGTAAAGCCATTAGCAAACATATTGATTATGTTATTGGCATGAACCAACTGATACAAGATCAAGCAGCCATTGAGTTTGCATTTGGTTTTTATACGGCTTTAGGGGAAGGAATTCCGGTTCTACAGGACTTATTATGCTAAAATATTAGCAATATTGTCATAAATCACAAAAATGAAACGACAGTTAACTAAACTTCTTTCCCTTGCAGGGGTAAATATGTTTTATTAAAAAGGGAGGCAGACCTTAATAATAAACAAAAAGAAAAACTTTTAGATCTGAAAAATGCTTCACCACAAATTGAAGTTATGCACCAGCTAAAAGAAGAGTTTACTGAGATTTTTGACAAAAGTAAAACCCTAGGTGAAGGGACTTTAAAGTTAGTAACTTGGCTACTTAAAGCTAACTCGTTTTTCCCGAAAACAGTTAGAACAATAAGAAATTGGTTCGGGGAAATTGTTGGTTATTTTGAAAGAAGAACAACCAACGCAGTCGTGGAAGGAATTAATAACCGATTGAAAGTTTGAAAACGTTGCGGTTTTGGTTTTAGAAATATAAATAACTTCAAGAATAGAGCTTTATTGTTTTGGCATCTAACTGATAGTTTAGCCTAGTATGTACTGTAGAACCGAAAATTGTAACTATATTTTCATACTTATATACGCTTATCGTCGTATTGTCTTGAGCTTGAATTTTTGGCTTAATTAAATTAAGACATTGGTGATTTCAGATATGAATTACGTGGGGGTATCATGAAATGTCCTCCCAGCAGCAATGGGAATGACTATTCCTATTTTGATTCAGAAACGCCAAAACTAGATTCGTGTAAAGAACTCAGGATTAAAGTCATGAAAGATTCTGAATTGGGATTGAAAACGATCTTAACGGAAAAGGAAATAGAAGAACCTATCGCCGTAGACTACCAATCTTTGCTTAGTGAAGATGAGCTTGAAACTTTTGAAAAAGAGGGTCCAGAGGGATTAGAAGCATTATCTTCAAGTGCATGCATGTGCATTAGAAATGTTGTTAGTGGCATTGCCCGTTTTAACTTTAGAGGTCATAGATGGCATAATTTCAGCTTTGATATTCGTGTTGGAATTACACCACGTCGCGCAATTGTCTCTCTAGCACTTCTAAACATATATAACCGAAGTACCGCAAGTCACCTTCAATACTATATTCCCAATTACTCAGTTAGCTACCTCCCTGGAGTTGTTCGGGTAACTGGAAGTGTATTTGTAGGTGATAGTGATGGCTATCTTCACGGATTAGGCTTTATGTGTGTTTGCCGATAACTGGAGTTTAGGCTAAATCCCCTATTAGGGTTAGGGCTGTTGCAAAGTCACGAAAATTTATGTTTTTGGAAGATAGGGAGATATTAAATCTGTAAATGGGAAACAATCTTAAATTAAAGCGATTTTTAGCTGAATTTAGTCAGGATATTTTCCCTCATTGTTTAGCCCAAGTTACTGAGATTAGGAAAAACTCATCCATGTAACCAACATTGTCATTCAAATAATCTGGTGAAAAAAACTAAATTTTGGCAAAAATACCCCTAATTCCCTAAATCCCTAATATCCCATATATTTTTCAGGAGAATGAAACAGCCCTGCTCTAAAGGTATCATCTTCTAACAAACATAAGCGCGATTTCATATTAGTAGCAAAAGTAACAGATAATAGAATTAGAGTCAGCTGGAAAGACAATGGTATTCAAGCCAAAGATTTCGGGAAGTTGCGATTACTGTATTCTGAACCTATTGCATCAAGTGTTGATGCAGACAGATAAGAATAACTCTGCATTCAGTCAATGGCAACAAATACTGACACAATTCAAACAAGTTTTCGAGCATCTGGGTGTGATCATTGTGACCCCCCAGGGGCAAGTACAGTTCATGACTCAACGAGGAGAAAAACTGCTACTCCAGTATTTTTCGCCCTATGATCCACACTCATGCCCAAAATCCTTACAACATTGGCTTCATAATCAGATTTCGTTATTGACATCTAAGCAGAAAGTTTGTTACTCCTGTTTTCCGTTACATATTGAGCAAGCTGGAAAGCAGTTGCTCGTTGGTCTGATTTGCGAGTTAATCGGACAGAAATATCTGCTGCTGTTAGAAGAACAAGAACTGCCATCTTTTTCCATTTCTTCTCTAGAATTGCTAGGACTGACCCAACGTGAAGCTGAGGTACTTTTTTGGGTGGCCAACGATAAAAGCAATGCCTCAATTGCGAGATTACTAGATTGCAGTAAAGGAACGGTGCGAAAACACCTGGAGCATATTCATAGGAAACTAGGGGTTCAAACCCGAACGGCGGCGGTAGTGGTCGCCCTAGAAAAGTTGGGATTACTCAAAGGGTCTTTTGTTGCAATGTCGTCATAATTCTCTGCGCGGATCGTCGTATTGCCCTTTAGAGTAGTTTCTTGGCAGGATCGGAAGTAGAGCAATGTCAAGAGGTGAATAGCCATGACACTAGAAGAACGATGGCGTGAAATTGAAGAAGCTATGACGGCTGAAATGGCCGAAGCTGAACTTGAAGATGGTCATGAGGAAGTGTTCGGCGGTTCGGAAACGCCTCCTCCTGAAGAGGCTGATCAGCTCACTGCCCCTGAAACTGGTGAAGCGACCGAAGCAAGTGAAGGTGAAGTTTATACAGAGTCGGCTAGCGAAGGTGGTATCCCCCTCGAAGAAGTGGAAGGTTTCGATGAGGAGATTATGGGGGAAGAAGGAAATTTTCCTCTAGAGTTGGAAGATACGGATCTAGAAAGAGTCTTTGGCCGCGATGATCGAGTGCGGGTTGGGAATACCAGACCCTATCCCTGGCGAACTATCTGCCATTTAGCGATTTACACTCGAACGGGTAGATGGGTGTATGGCACCGGAGCATTTATTGGCCCACGGGTGGTTCTCACCGCCGGTCACTGTCTCTACCTGCATAGTCTTGGAGGCTGGGCTCAGAAAATCATAGTCACTCCAGGAGCCAATGGTAGGTCCTCACCCTATGGCTCGGCAGTGGGAACTTACTTCATCAGTACAAAGGGATGGGTCCGTAGTCGCAACTCGAATTACGACTACGGCGTTATCGTCTTACCCAGAAGCCAAAGGTTAGGCAGCCGAGTAGGTTGGATGGGACTAGCAAATCTTTCCACCTCAAGCCTAAGGGGTCTGCTTGTCAATTCTTCCGGGTATCCAGGGGATAAGCCTTATCGAACTCAGTGGTGGAATGCTAACAGCATCTTAACGACTAGCTACAGAAGACTTTACTATCGCATTGATACCTTTGGTGGACAAAGCGGTTCACCAGTTTGGCGTTACAGAAATGGGCAACGTCACATCGTTGGTATCCATACCACCGGAGGTAGTCGCTACAATGGTGCAACCCGGATCAACAGACCCGTCTTTAATAATCTAGTTAAATGGAAAAAGCTCTAAGTTTCTAACTTATACCGAGCTTGGATAATCTGTTAAATCAATCTTGACAAAGTAATAGGTCGATAGCTTTGAGTATGGGAGCCTCTCTCAAGGCTCCTATATCTGCTTGTACCTACCTAGGCAAGAGAGTGAGGCGTGCTTGTTAGCTCGGGTTGAACAGTCCCTCAGGAGTTGAATGATGATTACTTTAGAACAAAGGTGGCATGAACTCGAAGAAGCCGTGCAGGCCGACATGGCTGAGGCTGAACTTGAGGATGGACATGAGGAGGTGTTCGGCGGTTCGGAAATGCCTCCCCCTGAAGAGGTTGATGAGCTGACTGCCCCTGAAACTGGTGAAGCGACCGAGGCGAGTGAAGGTGAAGTTTATACAGAGTCGGCTAGCGAAGGTGGTATCCCCCTCGAAGAAGTGGAAGGTTTCGATGAGGAGATTACCCAGCTATCAAAAACTGGGCAATAACGAACTCAGAAGTCAGAAGTTGTTTTTGAGACAGAGATTTACCTAGGTTTAGTGTACCCCTTAGTCGATCAGTTTCCTCAGTTATGGCTTTAGGATTTGGCGATTGCCAGTTACTGTTTAGGCTAGGATTTCGATGGCTTGAGCAATCATAGCACGATGACCAGAGTTCTGACCTTCCACTCGAATCCGCAGGTCAGGCCTTAATTCCCCTAGACCAACCCTCTTACCCTGTCGGGTAATGGGGGTTTCTGAAAAAAGTCCGACATCATAGCGACCGTTCTGAGTCTCCACTGCCAATTGGGGAGGCCAGCTTTCCATCACCCTCACAATCCTACCCTCAATAATCATTTGTTCTTTAGTTTCTGCAACAATCCAGCAATTGTCATTTTATAGCACTACGCATTATAGTTAGGACGTTTTTTGGTTCCCTACACCCTACACCCTACACCCTACACCCTTTCACCAAAATATATATGTCCTAACATATTCTTTTAGTCCTAACCATCCTTTGGCTTCTCTGTAGAAGACTTCTACCCAATTTCTCCAATGTACTGTCGTCCTACACCCGATGTAAAATTCCCACTTTTCCTATGTCCAGAATCATCAATGATTAAAGAAAATCTACTCTTAGGTTTGGTTTGACGGCAGCAATTCATCACCTCTAAACGGCGCTGCCGAAGGCACTCGCGCAGCGAGACCGTTGATTTCCTGTTCACCCCAAGAAATGACATAAACTATGGTAAGACACATCTACAGAGTCTTCTGCTATTTGAGAGAGATTTTTTCTCTCACTTTCTCCCAATAAACCCCCCAAATAGTGTCTAAACTCCTTTTTTTGAGCTGTCGTTTTGAAGATATCGTCAAAACGCTTACACCATCTGTCGAAACAAGGAGGCATGGCCGTCGAAATGGTTTCTCTCATAGGAAGTTGGCGATCGCTATCAACCTAAAAAGCTTGTCCTGTCTATATTAGCGCAAGATTGAGTTCAGATTCCAGCTAAAGTCCCAATATTACCTTATTTGATAAAATTAGATGGAAAGCTTAAATTATTGTCTTAACATAAAATGCTAACGGATAAATTAACTCAATTAAAAACAATATTTACAGAAATGGAAAGGGCATTAATTGCCTATTCTGGGGGAATTGATAGTACATTGGTGGCTAAAATCGCTTATGATGTTTTAGGCGATCGCGCTTTAGCAGTAACTGCGGTTTCCCCTTCCTTACTCCCCGAAGAATTAGAAGATGCAAAAATTCAAGCAGCTACCATTGGTATTCCCCATGAGTTAGTTACCACTCATGAAATGGATAACCCTAACTACACCTCCAACCCCGTCAACCGTTGCTATTTTTGTAAAAGTGAACTCCATGACACCCTGAAACCCTTGGCTTTAAAACGAGGTTATCCCTACGTTGTGGATGGCGTTAACGCAGATGACTTACAAGATTACCGGCCTGGTATTCAAGCAGCCAAAGAAAGAGGTGCGCGATCGCCGTTAGCAGAAGTAGGGATAACGAAACTAGAAGTCCGTCAACTGTCCCAAGGATTAGGTTTACCCTGGTGGGATAAACCTGCTCAACCCTGTTTAAGTTCTCGTTTTCCCTATGGTGAAGAAATTACCATCGAAAAATTGCAACGCGTGGGACGGGCTGAAATTTACCTACGAAACTTAGGGTATCATAACTTAAGAGTGCGATCGCAAGGAGACACCGCCAGAATTGAGTTAACCCCTGAAAAAATTAAGGAATTTGTCGCCACTACAGATTTAGACAAATTAGTGGCTAAATTGCAACAATTAGGCTTTATTTATGTCACTCTCGATTTAGAAGGGTATCGCAGTGGTAAATTAAATCAAGAAATTTTAGGAAAAAATGCGGCCAACACGCTAAGCTAACGAATAATTACCGGTCATAAACGAATCCCATTATGACAAAACGGGCCCTTCTTTTAGTTAACCGTCACTCCCGCAAAGGCCAACACAGTTTTGCCCAAGCGGTGGATATTCTTAACCATCTCGGTTTTGAGTTGATCGTTGTCCCCATAAAATCCTCTGAAGAATTACCCCAACTGGTACGCAAACATGGTCGCAAAGTTGATTTAGTGATTGTGGGAGGAGGGGACGGAACCCTTAACGGGGTGGTTGATAGTTTAATGGATATGAACCTCCCTTTAGGGATTTTACCCCTAGGAACCGCCAATGATTTAGCTCGTACCCTGAAAATTCCCTTTGGTATTCCTCAAGCGTGTCAAGTGATTGCAGAGGGACACCTAAAATATATTGATCTGGGTTGGGTGAATGGAAAACACTTTTTTAATGTGGCCAGTTTGGGGTTAAGTGTGGAGATTACAGAAAAATTATCCAAAGGGGCCAAACGCCGTTGGGGGGTTTTAGCCTATGCTTTTACTGCTTTACAAGTGATGAGTCAAACCCGTTCCTTTCACGCCCATATTAGGATGAATGGGGAACCAATAGAAGTAAAAACCATCCAAATTGCTGTAGGCAATGGACGGTTTTATGGGGGAGGAATGGCGGTGGCTGAAGATGCTACTATTGATGATCAAAGATTGGATTTATATAGTTTAGAATTACAATATTGGTGGCAATTGTTTCCCCTTTTATGGCGACTTCCCCAAGGACAACATGGTTATTTACCTTGGGTGAGAACGTTAGAAGGAGAATATATCGAAATTTATACCGGCAAGACACAAGATATTAATACCGATGGGGAAATTGTTACCCATACCCCTGCTATTTTTCGCGTTATTCCCCAAAGTTTAGGGGTGTTTGTCCCAAGAAATTCGTTAGAATTTAGAGGGGAGTCTCCGAGTCAGGAGTCAGGAGGAGAGTAATATAGCAGTTCCCATACTGGTGAGGGACAAACTCTTCTCGTTTTAGGAGTTAGGAGTTCGGGAGGGCAGGCTTCGCCCGATGCTCCCCAGCAGGAGTTCAGAAGTTGAATATTAAGTGTACCTGATGAGTCCAGGAAATACTATAGGGTGATCGGGTTAATTCAAAGGTTAATAATAAAAAACGCCCTAATTAGGGCGATAACTAAATAATTGAGGATAATTGAGTCAAGAATTATACGTCATAAATTCTGCATTCGTCTGCTTCGGGATGTTCTTGATTTGACAATTTTCACAGTAATAACGAATACCCCGCCGTTAACGGCGGGGTTTATCCCAATAATATGCAAATACCATTCATAAAAAACATCAATGCTAAATTGAAAGCCATAAATCAATTTTGTGATTAGCTTTTCGTCATCGTTGTAAACTTGCCAAAACAACATGAATTAATTAATTCCCTTTAACTAAATTTTTCCAAAAATTACTACTTTTAAGTCCCAAATTTGGGAGGTGTGTTGTGGCCAGACCACACCTCAAGGGTGGTTGGGGGGGGTTGGGTTTTGAGCCTATATATAAGGTGAAAATTTTTCCCTATCGGCCTGCAGTTTTTTAAAACTTGCGCCCCCTCCCGTCACGGAAATTCCCACGGCTCCCCCCATGCCCGAACCGATCGCCACCAATTGGGGACGGTCTGGAACCACTCCAGGGCGCGATCGCAATTTCTCTCAAACATCGGTATCATGGAAATAAGCGTTTAAATTTGTGCAGTCCCCCAACGGGGGGACTTACCGGTTAGTTAAGGATCAGTGGACTGATCCTCTGGAATTCCCGACACATCAATTCCTAAAGCAGCCATAACCTGCTTAGGTGACTTATCAAGTAATCGGCACATATCCGCAAAAATCCCAACCGTAAGCATTTTCTGACCAGCAATATCGCACTCTAAAAATCTTCCAAATTAACTTTGCAGACAGGCCCTAGAGTAAAGTTTTTGTACAATCGCTATCTTAATGATATTCAAGCTAAGCTCACCAAGGAGGGGAAAATTGACCCCAATTTCCGTGGGTTAAATTCCCTCAAACAATGGGGTAAGGCGAGAGTAGGGGATAAATTAGTTAAGTTGTTGTTCAAAGAACTCATTGGGGCTTATCGTAAATATAGGGAAAAGTAACCACAAAAAAAGAGGGGCATTTTGCCCCCCTCATTGGTGGTAAATAAAGCGAAAAAATTATACACTAATGATCTAAACTATAGAAAATAATTAACCATGAGTTGGACAAAAGTGCTTGCTGTTGATAGCCTGCCAATGGGATCTCGTCAAGTGGTAAAGACCGGAAACCATAACTTATTATTGTTGAATCATAACGGACAATTTTATGCAGTAAAAAATAGTTGTCCTCACCTGAAGATTTCCTTAAAAAAAGCGAAAATTACCGAAGATGGTGCTTTAGTTTGTCCCATGCACCGCAGTGCTTTTGATCTCAAAACTGGGGCGGTTAAAGAGTGGACTCCTTGGCCACCTTTAGTGGGGAAAGCGATGGCCATGATTTCCCAAGAAAAAGCTTTATCTGTGTTTCCAGTTAAAACGGAAGAAGGGAGTATTTGGGTTGATTTAACGGACAATTAAGCTTTAGTTTATGTCCTTAGATAGAGGCGTTTTTAATAACGTCTCGATACCATTATCATTGGTGATTATAAAAATGAAAGCTAATGACAAGTTTAATTGAATTCGAGTTATTTGCTCCTTATAATAAAAAAGCAACCCTAAAAGGCTCTTTTTCTGATTGGTCAGAAATAGAAATGGAAAAGGACGAAAAGGGATATTTTCGCAGGAAAGTCGAATTAGAAGATGGTGTTTTTGCCTATAAATTTCGTGTCCAAAGTAAATCTCCCTTTTTGGAGTCAGATCAATGGGTAGAAGTTAATGATCCCTATACAAAAGAAATTGATCAAGAAAGTAAAAATAGTATTGTTCGTATTAAAGATGGTAAAAAAATAATTGATACTTACGTTTGGGAACATGACGATCATCCTTTACCGAGTAACGATAAATTGGTTATTTATGAGTTATTTGTTGATAGATTTTCTGGAAACTTTCAAGGAGTGATAGATAAATTAGATTATTTATGCGAATTGGGAATTAATGCCATAGAATTAATGCCTATTCAAGCTTTCCCCGATGAAAAAAAATGGGGATATACCCCTCGTTATTATTTCGCTGTTGAACCCAGTTATGGTTCTTCTGAAGACTTAAAACGACTCATTGACGAATGTCATGGTAGAGGAATTCGTGTTTTATTAGATTGCGTTTTTAATCATTCTGATACGGAAAACCCTTTAACTCAAATTGATTATAATTATTGGTATCGCAGTGAACCAAAAGACCCAGACAATAGTTGGGGGCCAGAATTTGATTATCAACATTATGACGATAATTTAGACATTAAACCTGCGTGGCAATTTATTGGTAATGTGGCTATTTTTTGGGTTGAAGAATATCATATTGATGGATTTCGTTACGATGCAGCAAAACAAATCGATCACTATGAATTTTTAAATTGGTTGAGTGAAAAAGCTCGAAAATCTGCTGGAGATAAACCCTTTTTGAACACCGCAGAATACATTCCTGAAAATCCTAATTTAGCAGGTTATGATCGACCGATGGATAGTTGTTGGCATGAAAGTTTTTGTCAGCAAATTATTGCCCATATTTGTGGAGATAATTGTCATTTTGAAAGCTTAAAAGAAGTGATTGATTGTCAACAACAAGGTTATCAAGGAACTATTAGTGCAATTAATTATATCTCTTGTCATGATCATCAATATGTTTTCACTGAATTAGGCGATATCGAAGAGATCCGCTTCGCGGGGCGCAATATTTTTGATGAAGCAGCTTTTAAACGAGCAACATTGGGGGCTATCATATTAATGACAGCCGTTGGTATTCCCTTAAGTTGGATGGGAAATGAATTCGGAGAATACGATCGAGAAGACTCATCAAGTATGGGTTGGGACTTATTAGAAAATGATTCCAATCAAACCTTATTTAACACTTACAAAAAATTGATCCAGTTGAAAACTAAAAATAATGCCTTAAATACCAAAAATATTGACTTTATCCACGAAGATATCAACAATAACGTCTTAGCCTATCATCGTTGGAATGAGGAAGGTTCTAGAATAGTGGTTTTACTAAATTTTTCCAGTAATTCTCTTTCAGATTATACAATTTCTAATCTTCCGAATTCTACAACCTGGAAAGATGGTATCAGTGGAGAAGAATATGAAGCATCTAACAATCAGTTAACTATCAATTTAGAAGGATACCAAGGTAAAATATTAATTGGTTGAATATTGTAACACAAGCATAATTCGATAAACTCAGTACAAGTCTTGCTGGTGAGGGATTATCTTATATCGAACTCAGGTTTTTGACTACTCCCCATCGATAGAATCGAGGGGATTCCCTAACAGACAGTTATCTGTTAAGTTACACTGAATATGAGGTTGCCACCTAATACCAGAGGGTCTAGCCATAAGACCAACTACTGGGACTTCTCCCAGATACTTTGCACGAATGTTATTAGCTCCAACTCCATCACGGTGAAATTCAAAAGAGCAAGAACAGCGATAATTACGGTTTTTTGGCTTATTTCGTTGGCGACAATTTAAGCATTCTTGAGAAGTATACTCTTCCGATATCAAGACAGTTTTAATACCAACTTTTGCACACTTGTATTCAAGTTTTTCTCGAATAGAACCAAAATTCCATTGATGAAGTTTTTGATTAACTTTTTTGCCATAATTTAAACCATCTCTGATATTTCTTACATCTCCAATAACTAGCGTTTGAATGCCTCTTAGTTTGAGCATTGAAACAGCACGGCTAGTTAATTTATGTTCAATATCTTTAATTTGGTTATTGATTTTAGCAAGCTGTTTTTGTTTAGATTTAATTAGTCTTTTTCTTTGTTTACTCCCTTTTTTCTTTTTATCAATTAATTTAGATAATTGTGCCTTTAGTTTGTTTTGATATCGTCTAACAGAGCGCAAATAACGGCCATTAAAAATATCGGTATTTACTCCATCTGCTATGACCATAGGGTGGATTTCACCTAAGTCTGTAGCCGCTATTTTGACTTCTTTTATAAGTGAGTTTTTTACAGGTTCTGTAGCATAACAAGCCCTTATCTCATAACATTGAGATGCTCTATTCCATCCCAATTCTACAATTTTAGGCTTTTGCCAGTGCCATTCAATAATTAAAGGTTGATTATCTTTGCCATTAGATAGTCTTAATTTACCATCCTTGAGTTTAATAGCTGTTGATTTCCAAGTAACTTTAAAATACCAACGCCTCCGTTTTGGTGGCTTGCTATTAGGATCGGTTTTTCGTCTCACCCTCCATGATTTTAAAGAACTATAAAAGCATTGAGTTATAGCATCGGAGCTATGGGCATGAAGCGATGGAGAGGTATGCCAACGTTCCATTGTGTAACCCGATAACCACACTCGTTTCTTACGAACTGTCCGCCAAAAAGATACTAAAGTACGAGAATATAGTTCCCCTGCTGCACGGGCAAGAGAATCTAATTGTTCTGTACGATTAAGTTTAAGTTTGCGAACGAAGTAATTAGGCATGATATGATTATATAGCCGAGTGCTGTATAATGCAATGCCAACCTACAAAAGTAACAAAAATATAGTCTATTGTTGTAAATATCATGTTGTCTGGGTGACTAAATATCGTCGCCCTGTATTGACAGACAAAGTGCAAAATAGACTCAAAGAATTGTTACTTAAAATCTCAACTGAAATTAATGTTGAAATATTAGAAATGGAAATAGGCGATTGCAATCATATTCATTTACTGATCTCTTTAGACCCACAATTTGGGGTTCATCGAGCAGTAAAACGATTTAAAGGTGCTACCTCTCGATACCTTAGATTGGAGTTCCCAGAACTTAAACAGAAATTGCCTACTTTGTGGACTAATAGCTATTTTGTTTCTACGTTTGGAGGCGCACCATTAGCTAAAATCAAAGAGTATATTAAAAATCAAAAAAGAAGTCGGTAGGCAATAAATTGCCATCGGGCTTATCCCCATAAATATAATTTAGGGGCTTGCGCCCTCTGATTTTTCGGTCACTTCCTACTCTCGAGAGACTGTATGTGTTTGCGGATTTGAGGTTCGTACTGTGCAGGAAAGTTGGGATCGTTACTACTAAGTTTAATGGCTAATTCCCAATATTTCACTGCTTCTTGTATCCACATTTCCGCCTTATCTGGCTCTAGCTGGCTCAGCCCCTCGCAGGCTAGGGCAGCATCATGAGCTGCGGCAGTGAAAGTTGGAAGCACCTCTAGTGCCACGATATGTTTTTCCAGAGCGTCTTTCAGATATTTTTTCTGATCCTGGATATTTTTTGCCAGAGCTTCTTCCAGATATTGTTTCCGCTGTCGGTTCGCAGTTTCCTGACGACCAAGACATAAACCTTCATCACAAATAGCTTGAAGATAGTAACCATTACCTAAATAATTAATTGCGCCTGCTCGCACCTCCTTACTCAATTTCTGATCGTCTGCAATCTCCTGAATCCGCGGCGTAACCTCACGCCTAAGCAAAAAATCGTATTTAAACTCCTCTTTATACACAATTATTAATAAATGTTGGAGATAAAAATTCGTTCTTTGTTTTTGCTCCTCTGTCTGCCTCCATTGCCATCCAGCTACTACAGCAGCAACCAAGACTGCTATGAAAAGTAGGACAAGGGATTTAATAGCACATCCCTGGAAACGAATTGTAAACTTATGATATTCAACACTGGCATCAATAAATTCATTTTCCTCTACTCTAAAGCCACCAATATTCTGAAAAGCGTCTTTCTTTCTAAATTCCACAACCTGCTCTAATCTAGAGCCTTTCAAGAGTTCTTCCCTCGCGTTAGACTCATTTTCTAAGCGAATTTTTTGCCATCGCCTTGTTTCACCTGCCAGCCAATTTTTGAGGATAATAGCTTCTTTTTCCTGTTCAATCCAGCTTTTTAACTTATCCCAAGAAGAAAGCAATATTTCATGGGCAATTTCTACCGTTGCCGATTGTTTTGACAGTTCACTGTCACTAACCTGTAACTTTTCTGCACTTAAATCTTCATAACTGCTAACCAGCAAATTTTCATCAATAAAAGTTTGAAGAGTCTTATTGACTGATTCTCCGACAAATTCACTGCGATTCGCTCGTCTACTAACTGTCTTACTACCCGACTCAGTATCAAGAATAGTTACCAACTTAACAAATATTTTCTGAGTGGCTGACTGTTCCTCTTGATTCAAATTATGATAAATATCGTTAACTCGTTTTTGCAATGCGCCTCTTACCCCTTCTAAAGCAGCATAACTTGTTTGGTTTAAAGTGCGGTTTTCAATCTTATAATGTCCATCAGCACCAACAGTCCTACACTCAATTTGCCAGAGTAAATCCAAAGTGTATTGCAACAAGGGAAGATAACCTTTTTGTCCCTCAACTTCTTCAATAATTTGTTCAACTAATCCCTCTTCAAAAACAACTCCATGCTTGGCGGCTGGCTGTTCTATTGCCTGTCGCAGTTCATCTGGGTGCATATCTGTTACCAGATGAATATTATTTTCATTGGCAATTGCACCTAACGCTGGATAGGAACTCAATTGCTCTAAAAAATCAGCTCGCATTGCTAACAGAATCTTGACAGAATTATCTCCAGAGTTAGCAACTTGAACCAGACTGGCAATAAAATTATTGCGTTTGTCTACGTCATGACAACTGGTAAATAATTCCTCAAATTGATCAACAAATATCAGCCACCTTTCATCATCTTTCTTTAATTTCTTAATTATTTCAGCTAAGGTATCTCTTTCCGCTTTAAGAGCAATTTTAGCTTCTGATTTACTAAAACTATAATCCTTTTCTTCACTGAGAAGACAGCGATAAAGGGATTCAAAAGGGTCTTCATGGGGCGTGAAAATAAAATCATAAAACTTGCTCGATTTCAAAGACTTCTTTAACTCAGGAATTAACCCAGCCCGAACCACAGAAGACTTGCCACTTCCCGATGCTCCTAACACTAAAGTTAAGGGACTACGATTCACTGCGTGAAACAATCTCGCAATCAGTTTATCCCGTCCAAAAAAACGATCTTTGTCTTTAAAATTAAACCTTTTTAATCCTTGATAGGGTGAAGTTTTAATCAGTTCTCGCTGTGTTACCTTCGCTACTGAAATTTGAATAATCTCAGTCTCAATGTACTTATCAGCTTGAATGGGAGCGAAGATAAAATCACGACCAATATTAGTATCCTTAACAAGATTTTCTTGTATTTGAGATTGATGCTCTGGACTTGGCTGATTCATTTAACTCTTGCTCCAACTTTAGTTACTTGCTACTTTCTTGAGTGGGTTTAAATTCAAAATCTCTACCGACAGTGACATTACTTACTGTATTAGTTTGAGTTTGATTAATTATCTGTTGTCCCCCAGGTTGCTCTTTAATTTTCTCAAGTAACTCTTGAGCTAAGGACACAAGTTCAGGGTCATCATTAACTTTTGCCGTTTCAATTTCCTCTTGCAGCATCGCTAATAAACTCAACTATCTTAAGAAATGTAAATAAAGCGGTCAGCCCTCTCCCCCTCTGCTTCCTCTGCACCCTCTGCCTCCCCTGCTCAACTTAACAAGTAACGTTTATTTTTGTCCAGGTACTTATATTCATCCTAGCTCCCAGAATATGAGCCTCTGTGCCAATGTAAATATATCTTAGTATGGATTTCTCAAAGTAGGCAATGAATTGCCGTCGGACTTATCCCCATATTCAGTAGATCGAAAACTTACTCATTTTAGGCTGCATGGGAACTCCGGAGCAGGGAGAAAGGGAGATTATTTGAAAGCTTTTTGGAGTTAATAAAAACTTAAGAGGTTATAAAAGCCAAAATTTTCACTTAGGCTTGTTC
>JAAUYD010073766.1_pt1 | contig 56092 bp, 43 predicted proteins | sample 7278101 | NCBI WGS metagenome assembly JAAUYD01 (sample SAMN14350128, study PRJNA611818) | marine sediment metagenome | isolation source: surface marine sediment (0.6m) | place: French Polynesia: Moorea | collected 2018-08
CGGCAAGCCGCAATCTCATAGAGTTTCCGTATCCCAGATTGAATCGCTGAATAGATGGCATCAGCTGTAAGTCCATTATCTCAATCGCGAAGGCCAACCCCGATCAATTGTGGCTGGCCTTTTCGCTGCGAATGGATTAATTGATCAATTTTTCCAGCAGTAAAACAGACAATGATCGGCATCTCAACCGGATTGCTGACCTCGATCTTCGCCCGCCATTTTTGGTATTCCTCATGATTCAATTATAGATGGTATGTTCCATATGGGAGTTCTAGCCGTTTTGGCGTTGAGCCAAAGTGCTCGCCATCGAGATCACTCTGCGCATCTGTCTGATAACTGCTTATGAAGATGACACCGCTGTTCGCCTCTAACGACCACAGCCGCAGGCTTCGATTCTTAAAATGATGATTTATACAGCGTCAGGATATCCTGAAATTCTGGGGTTTGTACGAATACACCTCCTGTCTCATCTGCAATCCTGCGGAGAATATCTAAGTACATTTCTTCGACCCGTGTGAAACCCACGGCTAAAACCGATATCTCCAATGCCCTTAAGGTGTTGACAACCTGGTCAAGACCTGACCGACTGCCCTCGTCCTTTCCATCGGAAAACAATACAATATGAAGGTTCTCGCTATCTTCGGTGTTCAGAATCTGGCCGGCCTCCAACAATGAATCGTAAAGAACGGTCAATTTACCCGTTGTCTGAAGGCGTTTTAGTCTGATTTTCAGAAGATCCTTTTCAAACGGAATCGATATGAAGGTATTGATCAATCGGGTTGTGTCGTCAAACGTCATCAAGGCCACCCGGTCCTTAGGCCCCATGAGGCTGACGAAATCAGCAGCAGATGACTTTATGCCTTTCAGAGGATCCCCTTTTACAGAACCGCTGGTATCCACAAGTAGCAGAAAAGAGGCCCCGAGTGCAGATCCCGGGAAAGGAATGGTCGGAGGACGTTCAAATTGTAACGCGGCCGGTTCGTCATCCGGCGCCATAAGGGAGGGTTCATGGGATACCGTAATGGCGGGCTCGGGATGCGGGTCATCCGCGGCCTTGTTCAGGGGCCTTGATGGCATCAAGACCTGACTGGAAAGCACCGGCGTAGGGTGGTTACTGGTGTCGACCGCGATCACGCCATCTATGGATTCGAACGCTAGAGCTGGGACCGCATCCGGTATGAGGGGATTGACGGCGGTTTCTGACATCAAATTAACTGGTTCAGGGGATACGGCGGGCTTGGGATGCGGGTCATTCGTACCCATTTTCAGGGATTCTGACGGCATCAAGATCTGACTGGAAAGCACCGGCGTAGGGTCGTTACTGGTGTTGACCGCAATCATGCCATCTGTGGGTTCAAACGCCAAGGTTGGCGCCACATCCGGTATCAGGGGATTGACGGTGCTGGTATCGGTGATCGCCTCTGCTTTGCCCGTCAAGCTAACGAAGGGGGCGGTTATGGTTTCAAGAGGGGTCGCTGGAGAGCTTTTAGCGAGGTTTTTTGGCAGTTTCAGCCGAGGCGCCGTTATGGTTTCAACAAGAACTGGGTCCGGAGCCGCTGCGGCTTCAATTAGCCTGGGGATGGCGGGAGGGGGGCGACCGGTCAACAATTTGGGCTTGGAGACAGGCGCTGGCGGTTGAATGGTGACCAGGAGCGTTTCTTTAATAATCACCAACTCCACGGGTACCAGCTTCTTCGGCTCCTCCCCAATCATGATGCCGTATTGGTAGCAAAGCAGGATGATGCTGCCATGAAAGAAAATAGATAGGATTAGATAGGGAAAGAAACGATTGTGTTTCACCGGTCGTTTTACACCATATAGGGTCAGAATTTACTCACTGGAAAATAGCCTCCGACATGCAGAATTGTAAACGCACTATTACGGATAGCAACCAGCGTCTCATGCTGGGTATCCAGTGGTCGCGTTGTTCGTTATGGTTGGGCCGGGGATGAATCTGCCGCGGCCGCTTCTTGTTCAATGCGGATGGCGGCCTCAAAATAGTGTTGCGCGTCATCATATTTGCCCATTTCGAGATAAATCATACCCAAATTATTTTGTATATCTGCCCGTTGCGGCGCTTTGGCATTCGCCCTGGTAAGGCAATCCAGTGCTTTTTGATAGGCCTTTTCTCTGAAGAACAACACCCCCAAATTGTTCAATATGTCAGCATCATCTGGCGCCCTCTGTAATGCCCGTTCATAAGCGGCGATGGCATCGTCGGTTTTGCCTTCAATGTCCAGGATTTCGGCCAGTCTGAATCTTGCGCTAACATTATCGGGATCTAGGATCAGCAATTTCCGATACGCCTCCTCCGATTTCTCGTTATCGCCTAACGCACGATAGACATTGGCCAAGCCGAAAATGGCATCCCGATGGGTTGCGTCCAATTGGATGGTTTGTTGATAGGCGTCAACCGCTTCAGCATAGGCATGCTGTGCTTCCAATACCGCGCCCAGGTTATAGTGGGTCTGCGCCAGGGAAGGGGCCAGCGCCAACGCTTTTTTAAAAGCGGCTTTGGCCTGCTCGAGAGCACCTTTTTTCCAGTAGAGGACGCCTAAATTGTTTTGGGGTTTTGGGTCGTCAGGGTTTATGGCTATAGCGCGCTGGTAGGCTTCCAGGGCTTTTTGGGGTTGCCCGAGCCTATCATGAAGCATGCCCAGGTTGTTATACGCTTCAATGAAATCGGGCTTTAATCGTGTGGCTTCGAGGTAGTGGTTCCTAGCAGCCTCGAATTGCCCTGTCCGTTCGTACAACACCGCCAGATTAAAATGGCTATCCTTGGCGTTGGAATCGATTTGCAGTATCTGTCGATACTCTGCCTGGGCGCGATCGAGTTGATCATCGGCCTCATAACAGAGCGCCAATTGAAACCGTGTGTCCTTATCCTCAGGGTCGATGGAGATGGCCTTGAGGAGGTATTCTATCGCCTGCTCGATGTCACCACTTTCTCTTAATGCTCTCCCAATCCCCAGCAGTAAGCCGGTATCTTGGGGCCTGAACTCCAAAGCACGTCGATATTCAGCCAAGGCAGCATCCATCTGACCGTTTTCGATCAGCAAGGATGCCACCTCTCTTCTGGCTTCAATGTGATCCGGTTTTTGCCGGAGGGTTATGCGAAATTCGGTCAACGCCTCCTCAAGGCGGTTCTGCGACCGGTAAATGCTCCCGAGTTGGTAGTTGATATCCGGGTTTGTTGGATTGATTTGGGTGGCGGACTGATAGTGCAGTATGGCGGCGTCCGCCTCATTTAGTTCCAGGTAGGATTTCGCCAAGGCCAGATGAATTTCCGCTGAACTTCCGGGATGCATGGCCAACGCTTTTTGATACTGCCCGATGGCATCGTTGTAACGCGCTTGCCGATGGAGAACAACACCGAGATTGTAATGATCCTTCCATGTCGCGTGTTCAGTATTGACATGTCTCAATGCATTCTCGGCATCCTTTAAATGTCCCTGTCGGGTGAAAATATAGGCCAGATAACGGTATGCCTGCACGACGTCGGGATCTAAATCGATCGTTCTTTGAAATGCTTCGCCAGCCTGATCATATGCCTGCATCTTGAGATAGGTCAGCCCTAAATTGAAAAGGACATCGCCACTGTTTGGCGTGCGAGTCAACTGCTTTTGAAAGGCGTCAGCGGCCTCTTCGTACTGATGATTTTGCAGGTAAGATGCACCCAGCAATCCGAATATGTTCGGGTATTGCGGGTCGATTTCAGCAGCGTGCTGAAACTGCTGGATGGCTGCATCAAATTTGTGCAGCTGATAGTAGCTCACCCCTAAATTGACATACGAAGACGCCTTCTGGCCATAGGCCAACGATGTCATGACCAAGATGATCCAACAGAATATGGGGTATGCCAGGGACCGACAGGTCATAGGATCCTCTCGGAGCGTCAATGGACGGCGCGGTGGTGCTTGTTGCAGCCCATCACTGCTTTTTAACCGTTATCAATATTTTTTTTACGCCGGATGCATGGGATATGTCCATGACCTCAACGACCTTACCATGAGGCACGTGTGCATCCCCTTTAATGACCAAGGTCACGCTCTTGCTTTGGCGGACGAACTCGCCGATCGCCGATGACAGCTTTTGCAGCTCAACGGGCGTGTTCTCGAGCAGCAGTTGATTTTCATTCTGAAGGTGCAATGTCAGCGTCTTTTCCTCCTGCAGCCGATCTCCGGTAGCTGCTTGCGGTAGATTCATTTCCATGACGCGTTGAATTTCGAATGTACTCGTCAGGGCGAAAAATATTAATAATAAAAACACCATATCGATCATAGGGATCATATCGATGACTTCGATGCTTTTGCGTTTGCGCTCGATTTTACCGCTATACCCCCTGGGAATCTCGGCCAGTGAAAGGGGAGTCGTGTCAGAAGGAAAAAACTGGTGTAGCACCGGCATTTTATCGGCCACGGTCCATGTTTTCCCGCCATCTGCGGACACCATGTCGCTTGGGCTGAGAAGGCGCTCGTAGGCCAATCGCTTCAACACCTTCAAAGGCACGGGTTTATAAACCTTATCCTTCTTCCGAATAATGTACTTATGCTTCATATGAACCTGCCAGGGAGATCTGATGTCGTTTCGCCAGTTGGCCGATGAACCAGACTTTGGCTTTCTGCGCCTCCGTGACCAGGCGATCCACCTGCCCCTGGAAAAAGCGATGCATGAAAAAAGAAGGGATGGCGACGATGAGACCGGCTGCTGTAGTGATCAGGGCCAACCCAATGCCACGTGACAGCAGCGCAGGATCCGGTGCGCTTTGTCCAATGCCCAGCGTAAAAAAGACTTTGATCATACCGATGACGGTACCAAGGAGCCCCAACAAAGGCGTACCCCTCGCCAAGGTGTCAAGGGCATTCAATCGTCTTTCCAATGAGGGGATGACGGTCACCTGAATCTCTTCGTCCAGAATTCGCTGCATCATCCCAATTTCTTCTTCGGCCACTCTGTTGGATATGGAATCCTTTTGCAGCTCTTGTAAGGCGACCAGAAACATACGAGATATGAACCCCTCATTTTCTTCGCATAATAAACTAGCCTCACTGAATTTGTTGCCGATAATCAACGGCGCCAGCTTTTGCGTTATCTTGCGTATATTGCCCTTGATCCGACTGTAGCGAACCAATCTTTCTAAGATGATTCCCAGCGCAAAAATAGAGCAAATTAAAATGGGGATCATCAGCCATCCGCCCTTGATGATAATATCAATTAGCAGCATCAGGATTCCTTATGATGGTGAAATATACGGGGCTCGCCGAAATTCATTGACCAACATTAAGTCTGTTTCCATTCAGGCAGTTTGCAGCGTGAAACAATTGCTTTACGGCCTAGCCGTGGCCATCGAGATCGGTGCGGATAGTGGCCCCCAATGATGGGAATTGGGTCCTCGCTCTATCAGCAGTGCAGACGAATTTTATTCAGAGGCGTGTTGAATGTTTCGGCGGCGATCGTCAGTCCGATTGCTAAGAAAGCCACTCAATAGTGTACCTAGTTTGCCATCAGTCTGAATTTATGGTCAAGTCTGCATGAATCAATTCTAGTGGATATGCCCTTTGTCATGCGTCATGACAGGGTCCAATGCAAAATTTTGCATTAATATGGGGGTGTTGCAGAAAGCGGCATCCATAACGACTGAATGCGCGTTGTTGGCAGATTTAGCGAATTGACGTGAACAGGTCTACATTCGGCCAATGAATCCTGTATGCAGCCCACTCTTCTGGAAAGAATGTTTCTGGCCCCGATTTGCAATTGGGTAAGGGTAACTACAAGTTTAACTCTTATGAAAGCCTGTGATCCATCTCCCTAACAATTCTCTCAGAATTACGGGAATGCCGAATTACACAGGTAATGGCCTAGTGTGGGGATACGCTATTGATATCTGCAGCAGCCGGTCAACGGGATTGATGTAAAAGACTATGGCACATCTTTAGGTGAACTCGATGACCAACAAAAAAAACCCGGCACTGCGTCACATCTCTACTGTCGATTAACCGCTGGCTGATTTGCCTGGTGAGCCATATGACTGTCTATCCGCTGTTTTCTGATTGCTCGAATACTTCCATCGCCACCGCCTGATCATATGGTTGCACAGCGCCCTGGGAAATGCGATCCGCAAGTGTTTTACCAAGCTCAAAGGCCTCTTGGTGCTGGTTTTCGGTCAGCTTGCGTAGAAAAAAAGCCCTCTGCCATTCGTCATCACTTAATTCCTTAGGGAAATAGGCTGCAGCATATTGATCAAGGACAAATTCACCGTTGAAAAACATGGGCACATTCTCTTTTAGCCACTGCGTGCCTTGATCGCAATATTGCCGCATCCCTTCGGGGACCCAGCCGGCGGTTACGATGCTGGCGGAAGCTCTGGGCTTATCTGTCAAGCGGGGTTCCGGACAGCCTTTTAGTCCAAACATTTCACCGGTCGGACGGGCCAAGCGAAAACAGGCCCGCTCCATAAAAACGTACATCAGCCCTGTAACAAAGCCCATATGCACTGGGGATCCCAACAGCACACCGTCGGCTTCTTTTATCTTTTCCAGTATCGAGGTCATGTCGTCGTCGTGTGTGCATGGCGCGATTTCCGCTTCCAGATCGGCGTAACACTTCAAGCAATTGGTGCAATACCGGATGTCGTGGTCTTTCAATAGCAAGTGTTCCGTTTGTGCACCAATCGTGGCGGCCCCTTCAAGAGCCTTGTTGACCAGAGACGTTGTCGTTCCATTGCGGCGATAGGTAGCGTTTAAAGCCACTATTTTCATTTTCTCCTCCTTTATTCTTGTTACATTCGATGTTCGTAGGTGGCAAACTATCGATCTCTTCTAAGCATCTTTGACGATGCCGGTGAATCATTATATCTCCATCTTAGGAAACCGGTAGCTACCAGGCTCGTTGGCACACTCAGACAGGACAAGCCCGTCATGATGATGTGCCGTAAGCAGCTCGAACAAGCGCTCGATATTGTCGATAACGCGACCGGCGATATCCTCCCCTGGAAGAAAGCGGCCGTTGATCAAATTAAACACCTCACCATCCAGATAGCCCAGGATGACATCGACCATTCTCGTCAGCCCCTGTTCATTCAGTCGCTCGCAGGCCAGCACCTCAAGTACCTGAGCGATCCACTTTTTCATCCGTATTACTGTCTCTAAAATGTCATTGGGAAGCTGTTCCGGATCAAGGGGATCCGAGCTTATGAACCGGTGCAGCCCGGGATTTTGAATCGACCATTCGATCATGTTACGGACCATTCTGCGAAAAAAGGCATGCCCTGACAGGTTGCCATCAAGACCACTTGTTATGGCCTCGCCATATTGCCGTATGACCTGTCTAAAGGCGTGCTGCAAAAGGTCTTCCAGGCCCTCGAAATAATTGTAGGCATTCGTGTGGGCGCAGCCGATGCGCCGCGAAATTTCGCGTAGATTGACCTGGGTGGATCCCCCTCGTTCCGCAATCAAAGCCAGAGTGCCTTCGATATATCGGTCTGCAGTAGGGCCGGATCTATTCTTTTTAACCATATTATCTCCAGAACACTATTTTGTTACAGATGGTAATTACCACTGGTAATTTAGGCGGTCAAGGGTAAAATGCGCCAAAATCTCTCTTTCCAATCGTACATCACGGCTGACCTGATCAATCCAAAATTTGAATGCTATTACAATAGAATAGGTTGAACTTTCTCGGTAGTGTAAATCCTAACATCAGGAACCACTATTAAAATGTATGATAGTTGGATATTTGGAATGGAGCCAACCGAATCGGCCCACCTGCAGAAAAGTAATGTTTATTTATATCAGGAGCTTGTGTAATTTGAGCCACACGAGTTTCTGCCGCTGATCAATGCTGACTTAGGGAGCGACACACCATTTTGTGGCAAGGCTTCCGGATATCAGGGTTGCGATATCGTCGATATGCAAATACCGTTTCACCCATTAGACATATCACCTCCGAATGCCAGTCGGTGTCATAGCCACTGGCCGTCTCCCGAAGCTGGCACCCGTTAATTCATTGAAGTCGCTCGCCCACCCCGTCTATCATAGCTGTACCTTGGACAGGCGCCCAGGTTTGCACCAATATCCAACGGAGGCCGGCCATGAAACGCTCCAAGGCTGTAAAAATTTGGTGGTGAATCGGATTGGTACACCAGTGAGAATCCAACGGATGCCCCATGATCTGCGCCGGCATGCTGCCCCTTACACATCTCTGTTCCGGAACTCCCCTTGAAATTGTCGGCAAGGTGATCCTTCGGCATCCGAACCTGGCCACCCCTCAGAGATATCTGGGCACGATAACCGATGTTGAGGCGATCAGGTGGGTCGACAACAGCCATGCCTGAACCAAAAGGGGTGGATCACCCTGCTGGTGATTTACCCTACAGGAGGTTATATTCGTTACTGGTCCGTAAAAGGCATCGACTACCCGCACATTGGACCTATGCACGGAGGTCCCGATTTTCGCTCCCTTCGGAGAAAACCCATCCCACATGATAAGGAATAGATACTATAATATTGGCATAAATAGGAACGGCTGATGCTATTGAGATGAAATACAATTCCTTTAAAATCGAAATAGCCGTTTGTGCACTGGTCACAGCTGCATTTACCAATATCTACATCACCCAGCCGATCTTGCCGGTACTGGAAGAAGAGTTTGATGTGACCACGGCCCAGGTTTCTCTCACGGTTTCCATTGTAATATTGGGCATTGTGTTATCCAATCTATTTTTCGGGTACTTGTCAGATCGCGTTTCGATCCATCCCATATTGTGTTTAGGCGGTTTTTTTGTGGCCACGGGAGGGGCGGTTTGCGCCATGACCGATGCGTTTGGTCTTCTTGTGGGGGCTCGCCTATTACAGGGCTTATTTATTCCGGCACTCACCACAAGTCTGGCTGCATGGCTGTCCAAAAATTTACCACAGGAACGGTTGTCTGTTGTTATGGGGACCTATGTCGCTGCCACTGTATTGGGGGGGCTGGGTGGGCGGCTATTGGGAGGATGGCTTCATCCTCCTTTGCACTGGCGGTATGCATTTATCTCTGCAGCTGTCCTGATTGCTGTGGCCACGGTGCTGGCAGTTCTCGTCTTACCCGCAGATTACCAGCATCATGAGGATGGCAGCAGCGAGGAGAAAAGGCCTCCGGAAGATTTTATCTCTTTATTGACCAGAAAGGATCTAATTCCTTTTTTCCTATGTGGAGCCGCTGGTCTACTCATTTTTTCATCCATTTTCAATTTCCTGCCCTACCGGTTATCTGGTGCTCCTTTTTATTTTTCTACAGAGATGATTACTCTGGTCTATCTCGTATATATTCTTGGTATTTTCCTGGGACCGATTGCCGGCCAAATATCCCAGCGGTATGGTGGCGGTAATACACTGATCCTGGGATGCCTGATTCTTGGAAGCGCATTGGGGCTATTGCTGATTTCTTCGTTGTGGGCCGTAATTGCCGGACTCCTCGCCCTGTGTGCGGGATTTTTCACCATTCATGCCACTGCTGTGGGCTTGCTAAATCATAAGCTTTCCCACAGCCAGGGGAGGGCCAATGCGTTATATGTCCTTTTTTATTACGCAGGTGGGTGGCTAGGGATCACCATGGCGGGATACTTTTTTGAATCGACGGGATGGTCAGGAGTGGTTCTTGGAGTGGGGGTGTTTGTGGCGGTGCCTTTGATTTTTGGGATACATGAGCGTCGCTAAAATGATATTCACCCAACACACGTCAAATGAACAAGCAACCTGCGGACTATTGGCAGAAGAACATCCATGACCATACTGTGATAATGTCGCGAAACTGAGAAATCTGCAACAAAATAAGTTTTTTGGTATTGGGGCCGACTACAAGACCTTGTGGTTGGCCTCATTTATTTACGGCTGTGATATGTTCGATCAGTTCCAACCGGCCTTCTACTGGCCACTGATACGGATACCAATTCCTCACCATTTTTCCAGCTGTCCATGATTTCTTCTAAACGAATTATAGTATCGAATTAATTCGTTTTTCAAAGATGCGATTTATTTGTTTCTCGTATTATTGACATCCAAGTTGATATCGTAATTCATCCAATTATTAGAAGAAAGGCATTCAGCATACTTATGTAGCGCCTCTTCTTTTCCATCGCTCAAGAAACCTCAGCGGGATTATTAAGCCGAAAAATGGGATTGAGTAGATGGCGGCCAACGTCGGTTCCACTGGCCCGAAAAATTCTGAACTGAAGACAATGACAAGAATATTGTTCATAATGCCGAAAATGATGATGGTTTCGATGATCTCAGATACCGACCTTCTAAATGCCACGACCAGCCCTGTGATCACGTAGATGACCGCCAGGCCAACTGACGCCATGAAGGACTCGGCGATCATTATCGGATTCTCTTTGAAAAAAGCGGCGTAACCCGAAAATACACCCAGGTTGGTCACTGCAAATAGCACCAGGGACAACGGGTATCGAACCCTCTGCAAGCTTTCGACGAGCCCCATACTGACCCTCTTCAGCAAATGGACAGCAGCCAAAGGTAAAAAGACAACCATGCATAGCAATTCGACCATGGCTGCAAGAGAGATCTGTATCGTTTCACCAATGAAAATACTGACGAGCACTGGTAGCGTAAAAGGAACCAATATAGAGCTGAGTACAACGATCACCAATACATGGGTCGTGTCGATACCGAGCCTATCGGCAAAAAAAGGCGAGACAACACCGGTAGAGATACCGCTCAAGAGCAAAGCGCCCAAAGCATAATGCGGTGCGATTGACTTGAAAAGGAAATAGGTCAAGATGGGTAACAGACAGAGTTTGCAGATTAAAATGAATGCGATCCGACCGAATTGTGATTTGGCCGTTCGCCATATATTGCGGATGCGAATCGATAAAAAGCTAAGAAATAAGAGGGCCATCATGCAATATTTAGGGAGTCCGGCAAAGGGCAGCCCAATCATGGGCAGGCTGACACCGATTGCGATGGATGAAAGCGTTACCATCAGCAGCAATCCGTCTTGCTTGTTAAACATGACCGGCTCTCAAAACCTGGCGACCTCCAGCAATGCCGGAGGTCGCGTGGAAGGGATACACCATATTTGGGAAGATGTCGGTCAGGGTTGTGTGTAACCCTGCCCCACATTTGGTATCCGCCATATTCGAAAATTGGGCACCGCCGGAGTATCGAAATTCATCTCACCATCGACCCAGACGTTCAAGTGATTGCTGACAACATACAAGGCATCGTCAGGTCCCCAGGCAAGGGTGTCCGGCCAGGACATTTCGGGATGAAAGACGAAACGCTCCAGAAGTCCTGTTTTTCCATCCCGACGCATCAGCCCGTTCAGGGTGAGGGCGGTCAGGTAGAGGTTGTTGTCCCTGTCTGCGGTGATCCCATCCGTGTTGGAGGGTAGCACCGTGACCCGCCGCACGGCATTTTCAATAACGGTCTCCGACACGGAGAAGTCCCGCAGCAGATCCGTATCGAGGGCATACAGCACATTGCCGGTCAGATTGGTCCAGTACAGCGTCTGTTTATCCCCTGAAAGAGCGATACCATCGGCTCCCGTCAGCATGGGACCATTTTTGAGAACCGTCCGGTTGTCAATATTAAAGAAGAAGTGCGATTCATTGCTGGTGAAGAGCGAACGGTCCAGAATGCGGCGCGCCTTGTTCTGACGACTGTCATAGACAATCAAACCGCCGTGTAGCGGATTACAGAAGATTCCGGAGTCGGTAATGTAGGCGAATCCAGTATCGTTATCGACAACCAGGTCATTCAAGAAGGAGCATTTTTTGTCCGAATCCTTTGCTGAAAAATCATATCGCTGAATTTCCCGATTGGCTTTGATATCCCACAGAACTAGCTTTTCATCACCAGGGTTGGACGGTGCACCGGCAATGTGTCCCTGATCTAAAATCCACATGACATCATTCCGATCGATTTCAAACCCCAATACCGCTTTGAGGCCGTCGGGATTGTCAACGGCATTCATGGCCTCGTTCGGGTACGGCGTTAAGACCCAGTTACCATTCTTCTGGACCAGCTTGCTCAAAGTTGCCGGGATTTCTGGTCCCCCCCAGCGTGCGGTGCTCACATACATGTTGGATTGCGAGTCCAATTTTAATCCCTGGATTAATGCTTTGCCATGGATATCGCTATCCTTCCATTTGGCAGCAATCTGTTTGTCTTGAATCTCATATGTTAGCCGATTCCATTCGGCGACGATGTTCAACTCAGCGGCCCAGGCCGGGTTAGCAATCGACATTATGACGATTACCAGAGCGATACCCAACTTCGCCTGCTGCCCTATCACTTGCCAGGAACGTACTAAAGCGCCGTTATTTTGTTTCATATCCCACTTCTCTTCCGTGATTGATAAAAGGTGTCGAAAATGCCGGTAAATGATTTGGGGGTGTATTGTTATTTCCTGAACGCCGCGATGGCAGAAACATACTGACGGGCCCGAGCCGTTATCTGTTCCATATTCCCGTTGCACATAGCATCCTTTTTAACGAGATCCCCCCCTGAGCCGACAAATAGCGCCCCAGCTCTAAAAAAGTCGGCCATGGTTTCCAGATCAACGCCCCCCGTCGGCACGAGTGGAATGTCGGGAAATGGTTCGCGCAGCATGCGGAAATAGGCGGGTCCGCCCAGGGCCTTGGCTGGGAATACCTTGACGGCATCCGCCCCCGCTTTATAAGTGGCATGTACCTCCGTCGGCGTGAGTGCGCCGCCGATGATGCACACGTCTTTTTCGCGGCACAGCGCGATCACCTCAAGGTCGAGGATCGGTGTCACTACAAAGCGGCACCCCGCATCGATGGCCGCAGCACATGTCTGTAGATCGGTGACCGTTCCCGCTCCGATTATCAGTTGATCGTTGCTTCGGTCCACCAGTTCTCGAATCACATTCACAGCATCGGGTACGGTCATGGTGATCTCGCCGACAGGTATCCCGCCTTGTGCCAGTGCCTCAACTGCGGAGATGGCCTGCTGCTCATTTTCACCCCGGATCACAGGCAGTATCCCGATTTGACAAAGCTGTTGAAAGACCGAAACGCGGTTCATGTGTCCTTCCTTTGCATTAAACGGTCACCGTTAATCTATCCACTTACCAGGGGTTGACCCAGTACTCCGGCCGTTCGCCGCTAAGAATTCTTTTTACTTCACCAGCCGCACGGGTCTGCAGTTCGCTAACCGCATCCTTCGAATACCAGCCCACATGACTCGTCAGGACAACATTGGGAAGACTGACCAATGGATGATCCGCCTGGATCGGCTCGGATTCGAAGACATCCAACCCGGCAGCAAGGATATGTTCCTCTTCCAGGGCTTCAAAAAGCGCGGTTTCATCGATCAGTTCGCCACGGGCGGTGTTGATGAGGATCGCCGTCGACTTCATTTGCTTGAGGGCGGCAGCATCGATGAGGTGACGGGTTTCATCCGTCAGCGGTGCGTGCAGGGACACGTAGTCCGATTCGGCGAGCAGTGTCTGCGGGTCAACAGATTCACCGCCGTTGGTTGCGATCAGTTGCGGATCAGCGTACGGATCACTGACCAGAACGCGGGCGGGTTGAAACCCGTTCCATTTTCGGTGGACCGCCTGGCTGATTTGGCCGTAACCGATTAAGCCCAAAACCTTTCCGGTGGTCCGACGAATATGGTCGCTGATATCGGTTTCGAAGCGCCCGTTGCGAAGGCTGCGATCCCGCTGGAGAAGATTCCGAATGCAGGACAGTAGTAGCGCGACAGCATGGTCGGAAACCTCTTCCGTGCCATACCCCGGTACATTGGCCACGTAGATACCCCTGGCTGCGGCGGCATCGAGATCGATGTTATCTACGCCCACACCATAGCGAACGATGGCACGGCAGTTCTTCAGTGTATCGATGACGCGACGGCTGATGGGTGCCTCACGGACCATGATGGCATGGGCATCCTTGGCCACCGCTATGACCTCGTCTTCGGTGGTGCAGTCTGACTCGGCAGGAATAACGGCCGCATCCAAGGGTGCCAGAATATCTTGCTCTGTTTCAAATGATGGATAGCCTAAGTTCACAATAACGACATGATATTTATGCATTGAATATTCTTCCCCCTCCCTTACGCCTCTGCCATGAACGCATCGACCTGGTCTTTATGGGGAACCGGTGTCACGGCACCGAGTCCGGTTGTGGCAATCGCACCGGCGGCATTGGCAAATCGAACACAATGGTCAAGGGGCTGGCCGGACAGCCAGGAAACCACAAAAGCCCCATCAAACGTATCACCGGCACCGGTCATGTCTACGGGATCTACCGGATATGCGCTTAACCGCTGCAATTTATTGGTCGTACCATCCTCGGATCGCGTGGCCAGCAGCGCGCCCTCGGAACCCAATTTCAACACCACCACTCCGGGGCCCATATCGAGATAAAAATTCGCAATGGCTTCCGGCGATTCCAAATCGGTCAGTGCCGTAGCATCCTCATAACTGGGAAGAAAAAGGTCCGCCATGGCGGCCGTCTGGTGAATAATGGCCTTCGCCCGCTCAATGGGCCAAAGCTTGATCCTCAAGTTCGGGTCATAAGACACGCGGACACCAGCGGTTTTGGCAGCCGTGATCGCCGCAAAGACTGCATCACAAGCCGATAGGCTAATGGCCTGGCTGATGCCCGATACGTGCAAAACGCGTCCCTGACGAATGTAGTCGATGGGCAGGTCGGACACTGTCATCTTGCTCGCGGCGGAGGTGTTCCGATAATAGGTGAAGTGGTGCTGCCCGTCCTTGCGTGATATAAAATAGATACCGGTTGGGGATGCTGGATCTCGCTTGACCTGTGATGTATCGATTCCCTCCGCCTCCCAGAGCTGCATGAAGCGGTCGCCGAAGGGATCGTCTCCCAGTGCCGTCAAATACCCCACCTGACCTCCCAAGCGGCTGGCGGCAACAGAAAAATTGCTGGTATCTCCTCCGTAGCCGACGCTGAATTGATCGACTTCAGAGAGCCCCCCTTCCTGGGTGGCATTGAATTCCAACATCGGCTCACCAAGTGCGATGATTTCCGGTTGCATAACCTTCTTTGCTCCTTATATCCGGCCGTACTTGGCCAGGCCTTCCCGCAGAGAACCCGTTTCACGGATCAGGCGGGCCTGTTCGGCTTCCCGTTCTTCTATTTCGGTCGCCATCTCTAATACGGCGTCCACATGGGCCTTGGGTACGACGACGACGCCATCCAAGTCGCCTACAACCAGATCTCCGGGGTTTACCGTGATCCCACCACATTCTACCGGTACATTGGCATCCAATGTCTTGAAGCGACCCAATGTCGTACCGGGTGACACACTGCGGGAAAAAACCTGAAGATTCGAATCTCTTCGGATTTCGATAATGTCCCGAACGCCACCGTCGAGAACGGCACCTGCCAACTGATTCACCTCAGCTCCGGCTGTCATCAGGCCACCCCAGACCGCCACATTGGGTTCACCTTCGATGCCGATCACGATAACACTGCCCGCTTCTGACTCGTCAATCGCATCTAATGCGTGAGTGGGAGGGAGAAATTCGTCGGTGGGTCCTTCTTTAATGGTAACCGCCGGGCCGACAATTTTATTCTCGCTAATTCGCGGTTTGATTTGATGATCCATGTAGCCGCGGCGGCCGGCAATCTTGTCTACCGCATCTGCAACGGAGGCGGTCGCGACCTTCATGAATCCCTCGATAATTGTCTTTGAATACATTAAATTGCCCCTTTTCAATGATTGCGATGGTGTTCGGCCGGGTGGCTTGTTTCTGATCCGCCACCCGGCCTCATGGCTGGCGCTATTGATTGGCGCGATATTTTTCAATTTCAGCGAAAAGTCTGTCCACCCATTCTTTGCCGATCTGTTCTTCGATCCACGCCTTTACCGGCGGTTGAGATTTCTCTCGGAACGCCTTGACCTCGTCGGCCGACAATGCCGTGACTTCCATACCGACGTCACCCAGTATCGACTGCGCATTCATGTCCTGCGCTGCCGTCATACCCCGGTGGATGATCTTCGCAATGTCGACACCCTTGAGCACCACCTTTTGCTCCTCCGGCGAAAGCGACTTAAAAAAGTTTTCATTCATCATGTAGGCGTGCCAACTGTAAACATGGCCATCCAGCGTGATATATTTCTGACTCTGATAAAGACTGGCGGCTAATATGTTGGTCACTCCGTTCTCCTGTCCGTCCACAACGCCCTGCTGAAGGGCGGCCGGCAGCTCGGGCCAGGGAACGGGTGATGGGCTGGCACCCAAAGGTTCGACAAGTTTGGTCCAGATAGGGCCAGTCATCACGCGGATTTTCATCCCCTTCATATCTTCGGGTTTGCGGATGGGCCGTTTGTTGTTGGTGAAGTTTCGAATGCCGTTATCGGCCAAGGCGAGGAGCCGGATGCCAGTCTTATTGCGCATGGCTTCGGCCAATTCTTTCCCAAAGGAGCCGTCCGCAATAGTCCAGGCCATGGCCTGATCATCGAAGAGATAGGGCATGGCATACACCATAAACGGCTTGAAGGTGGCCGAAATGGGTCCGTCGTGCACCACTGCCATTTCGATGGTCCCGAGTTGCAGCCCTTCCATGACGGCCGGCCCGCCGCCCAACTGGCTGGCTGGATACACTTCCACCTTGACGGATCCCTTCGTGTTTGCCTCCACGTAGTTTTTGAAGGCCAGCGCCGCGGCTTGCTTGGGTTGATCCAGTTTGGCCGGCTGAAAGTGACCGTATTTGATCACCTTTGGTCCTGCCCAGGCAAATGTGGGGATCAACATCATGACAATGATACACACCATAAGTTTTCTTTTGAATTGCATGACTTCCTCCTCTTTGTGATGATTAGTGGGTCAATCCAAATAGATTGGGAACTGCCGTGCTGAGAAATGGAAACATAATGACCAGCACCAGCACGATCAGTTCGGCAATAAGCATGGGGATAATGGCTTTGGCGAGACGCTCAACCCGGATCTGCCCAACTGTGCTTACGACGAAAAGCACCGGTCCCACGGGTGGGGTTACCATCCCGATGGTCAGGTTCAGCACGACCATGATGGCGAAGTGCATCGGATTGATGCCGAATTGATCCGCGACAGGACCGAGCACTGGTACCAGAATGATCAGGGCCGGCAGCGTATCGATGACCAAACCGCACGCCAGCACGAAGACGGCCAATATGATCAGTACGATCGCTTGGCTATCTGTAATGCTAGCAATCATCTGGGCCAGTGTCTGGGGAATCTGGAGCACTGTCAGAAGCCAGGAGAATATCGACGCCATCGATACAATCAGAAGGACGGATGCGGTCACAATACCGCTGCGTACAAAGATAGCCGGGATTGCTTTCAAGCTGAGGCCCCGAGTGACCCATAATCCGACCACCAGGGCGTAGGCACAGGCGACGGCCGCTGCCTCTGTCGGTGTAAAAATACCACCCAGTATTCCGCCAATGATGATGATTGGCAGTAGAAGCCCGGGCAAAGCCGTCCAGAAGCTTTTGAATAGCTCGAAAATAGCCGGGCGTTCGCTACGGAACAAATACCCCCGTTTGATGGAGAGATAGTGATTGGTGATCATTAGGGAGAGACCCAGAAGAAAACCGGGAACGATACCCGCCATAAAGAGGCCGGCCACGGTAACCCGGCTGTCCGAGATGGCATACACGACCATCAATATGCTGGGGGGGATAATCGGGCCAATCGTCGCGGTGGCGGCACTCAATGCACCCGCATAATCCCGATGATAGCCCGCCTTGTGCATCAGCCGCATCACAATGGCGCTGGGCCCGGCCGCATCGGCCAATGCCGAGCCACTGATGCCGGCGAATAGCATGCTGATCAGCACATTGACATGACCCAGCCCACCTCGGATATGCCCCACTAGATTATTGGCAAATTTAAGCAAAGACGTCGTCAGACCCGCTTCGGTCATAATTTCCGCAGCCAATATAAAGAAAGGGACTGCCATTAGCGGAAACGAGCTGATGCCATTGAAAAGATATTGAGGTACCACCATGGCGGGAAAGCGACCGTCAATCACCACCGACAGCATACCGGCCATCCCCATACAAATAGACACCGGCAGCCCAACTATCAGAGAGATGGCAAATATACCGATAAGTAGCGATGCCATTATTCTTCTCCTTCCGGAATGTGTTGGACATCTGCATGCCAGCTGCGGTCAAGCCACTTGCGAAACACCAAGCCAAGATGGACGATGAACAGGGCTGCGCCTATTGGTATACAGAGATAGGGGATACCTTTGGGAATCTGAGTAGCAATCGTCTCAACGCCCCAGCCAAAATGCGCGAAACGGACGCCATACCAGCAAAGCAGCGCGAAAAAGATGATGAGCACAATGCCGAGGACGGCCCGAGCCAACCGTTTGGCGCGATCCCCAAGCATATCCTGAAAAAAATCGATCGATGCATGCCGGCCCTCTCTCAAAGCCAAGCCGGCACCAAGATAGGTCACCCAAATCATCAGAAAAGTGGATATCTCTTCTGCAGTAGCAATCGAGAACCCGAAACAATAGCGTGTCACAACATTGGTGAAGACCAGGGCAAACATGACGATCATCATCAGTCCGATGATGAAGGCGTTTATTTGAACCAGAGTTCGTTCAAAGCGTTCCATCCTTGGTCTCCTCTTTTCGTTATGGTCGTGTCATGCCCTAATATCTTTTACCGACTAGTGCTTTTTTCACATCTTGCAGCTGCTGCCGAAAATCATCCATTCGTCCCATGGATACCGTCACGAATAGAACGTCTATGATGGCCAATTGAACGAGTCGTGATGTCATCGGCGCCAAAAGAAGTGCTGCTTCCTTGGAGTTAACGGATATGGTTATGTCAGAGACTTTTAAGAGGGGGCTTTTGGCCCCACCGGCTATGCCAATGACCGTCGCGCCAGCTTTCTTTGCTATTTTTACGCTCTCGATAATGTCCTTGGTTGATCCTGTGTGCGAGATGGCGATGAGAACATCGCCCTTTTTTAGAAAGGAGGCGGACATTACCTGCATGTGTGGATCATCATGAACCGAACAAGGAATCCCCAATCTAAAAAATTTATGGTAGGCGTCGCGCGCTACAATTGCCGATCCGCCCTGGCCATAAAAGTCGATCCGCCTAGCCTTGCTGAGGGCTTCCACAGCCGCTTGCAATGCCGTCATGTCAATCTGATTCAGAGATTCTCGGAGCGCCTCGATTCCCGATTTGAATAGTTTCTCAAAAATTGCTGGTAGATCGTCGGTTTCAGTAACGTTTTCGTGAAGATATGATCCAGATGGCAACTCCCTGGCGATACACAGCTTAAGTTCCATAAAGCCGCTCAAACCCAGTTTCCGACAAAACCGCGTCACTGTGGGTTCGCTAACGTCGGAGTCCTCGGCCAGATTTGTGATGGATTTGGTGATTACCGCTTCAGGGCTCTTTAAAACCGTCTCAGCAACCTTCTTTTCCGAAGCACGAAATTCCGGCATAGCAGCACGAATTTGCGTGATGATGCGCTGATTATGTAGATTATTTTCAGATTTCATGCCATTTTCGCCTTTCGGTTCATTTTGTTGTAAATTTTCTACATAACGATGTCAAGCATTTTCTTGATCCTTGTCGGAAAATATTCTAAAATATTGATATATAATTAATTTTTATAATTTCACTTTAGAAGCGGTCAGTGTGGCAAGCGTATCGCTGTGATAATACATGAAAATAATTTACAAACTTTCAAGTGTCAATATTAGTTATTTATATCAATAAATTATGATGAATAGGCTGAATTGGTGGGATGGTGGTAGGCATACGCGATGGGTTGCTGAAGCTCAGATATCGTCTGCGATATAGGCACCTGATCAAAGGCGGCCAATCCTGAATCTACATCGTCACCTTTACTTTAACGAGTGGTGATCGTCTCAATAAATATTCAATTTGGCTGTTTTTGTGATATCAGTGCGATAAGGCGGGTCGGCGATACCAAATTTATCCATGAATCTAATCCTGAATGCTTACCTCAAAGGATAATGCAAGTATGCGTGACTGCGTGCAGGACTAGAGAGGTTAGGAGTCGGCAAGCAGGAAAGGAAACCCTCAATATATTTAAAAGACGTTCCTGCCTGTAAATTGGCTGCCCTAAACCAATCAGAATGGAACGTAAACAGTTAATTAACTATTAGATCAGCAGATTCTATCTAACAAGAGATAGTTTATTTGGGAGATATACAGAAACCACTCAATTACTGGTTCGGTCACACATATGGGAATATACCATTCCTATGAGAATGCCATAAAAAATGGTCGAGCTGAACTTTTACCCTTGTTTTGTCACCGGTATTTACGATCTCGTTTCATACCGCTGGCGTATAAGGTTCTCACAAGAGAAGCATTGAACATATGAACGCTGATGGTTTGCTGTTGATAATTTATGTGCTGCTGGCATTGATCTTTTCATTTCTCTGTTCAGTGGCGGAGTCGGTACTCTTAAGCATTACACCTTCATATATCGAAGGGCAGAAAGAGAGGCGGCCTAAGCATGCGGCGCTTTTGAAACGACTGCGACAAGATAATGTAGACCGATCACTTGCGGCCATTTTGACACTAAACACAATTGCGCATACAGTTGGTGCGATCGGAGCCGGGGCCAAATCGACAATTGTATTTGGAAGCGCATGGTTTGGCCTGTTTTCGGCTGTCATGACGCTCTTGATCCTTTTCCTTTCCGAAATCGTGCCTAAAACTTTAGGTGCCATCTACTGGTCAATACTTGCAGGTCCCATTTCGTATTTTGTAAACACTCTGATTGTGGTCCTTTATCCAATTGTGTGGATTTCGGAGAGGCTGACCAAGTTTATTTCACACGGAAAAGAAGTTCACATTTTCAGCAGAGACGAATTCATCGCCATGGCTCAGGTAGGTGTAGAGACGGGACATATTCGCGATAAGGAATCAAGGCTTATACAAAACATCTTCCGATTTGAGTCGCTAAAAGTGGACGATATCATGACACCACGTACTGTCATCTCCTCATTACCCGAGGACATGAAGATTATCGATTCGATGGAACAAATTACCCAAACCCCTTTTTCTCGTCTGCCGCTCTACACGACGCGTATCGATGAAATAACTGGTTTTGTTCTTAAAGAGGATGTTCTGATTAATGCCGCGCAGAAGCGAAGCGATGAAAAACTCAATTCATTGAAGCGTGAAATTCTTGCTATTCCGCATTCAGTATCGTTGACAGCATTGCTTGAGCGGTTTCTTAAGGATCGCCAGCACATCGCTATAGTCGTCAATGAGCATGGAGCGACGGATGGGCTGGTGACATTAGAGGATTTAATCGAAACGCTTATGGGTATGGAAATTATGGATGAAACAGACGATGTTGAAGACATGCGTGCTCTAGCACGGAAACAATGGAAGGAACGTGCCAAAGCAATGGGACTTGATGTCGATATCTTTGATCAAAAAACGACCAAACAGGCCAATCCAATCGGCGCAAAAAGCCGTGCAGCTGATTAGTCGGCATTCAACAATCATTATCCTATCATTCTTCAGAGGTGGCGCTCTATTCACCCAACAATACCCGGAAAATGTGTGAATTGGAATGCATCGAACAAGAGCGGTTGAGCCATAATTTGCCGAGATTTGGCGTCCAAAATCTTTGCACGCTTCAAATATTTTTATTGATAGCTATGATAGGGACTTATCGTATTTTTATTGCCCAATCCTAGTCAAGAACCTTAACGTTTATGTCGTACACTACGACCTCGTATGTGGTTTCGCCTTCTTCGTGATTCGTTGGGTTTGTCTGCAGCCTCGTGGCTGTCAATTTCCCAGTGATAAACGCCACCTTCCATTCCCCAAATGGCACCCAATCTACCCATAGTGGCATATGAAAAAGGCAGGTCACGATCTCTGCTGCCAGCAATTAGCTCATCAATCCTTGAATCTCCTGATGGTATTTCAGATATCGTTCTATGGTCGTTTCATTTTTCCCATACTTCGGTATGGTTCTGAGAATTTCCTCGAATTGATCCTCGGCGTCTTTCTCGGCTTCGATGGGCACAATCCCCTCTGTAATGATGTCAACCAGTCGGTCGGCATAAATGACGATTCGTTCCTCAAGGGTGTGGAGGGTATAGTCCTTGGTGGGCAGTTGCAATTCCATCGCCTCCGCCTCGCTGAGTCCGCCGCGGATGTGTTTCTCCATGATAGCAGTGATGGCGTCCGGGAGTCCGAGCGCCTTTCCCATTTCGGCTCCGATCATGCCATGCGTGATGTCATGGGTCTTGGCCTTCCCCAAATCGTGAAACAGGGCGCCTCGCCCTACCAATTCGAGGTCCACATCGGCTTTGGTGCGAATAGCGATCTCCAGCGCTTTCTCGGCCACCTTCACGCTGTGGGCGATATCGGCTTCCGGAACACCCGCTTTTCTGAGTATGCCGACATCGGTTCCTGAGATTCCCTCTATTACTGGATTAGGATTGTTAGTTGTGTCCATATTTCATATCCTTCAAATAATGTTGATCAATTCTAGGAGGATTCGGTCCCATACAACTCAGGGGATCAATGTGTGTCACCACTGAAAGCCATGCCATCTAATGTCTGGCTCTCACGGATTATTAACAGATCATTTTGACCATTAATAGCCTGGTTTCGCTATAAAGTCCGTTGGTCTGAAAAAAATATCTGCTTTACAATTGGTATCTTTCGATGATAACCCATTGTTGTAATAAGACATCTTATAGGTTATAAAGAAATCGAAATAGCGCCGCTATTGAGCGTTGCGCATCAACACATTATATCCATACATCGATTGAAATTCTGCCATGAACTTTAAGTGGCTGTGGAATAATCAAGTACGTATCGTTTTTTCACTCATCTTGATCCATTTCTTCCTGCTATGGTTCCCGGTGCTGTCGACAGCTTTTACCCTTAAAGAGCGCCAAAAGTTTCAGGGTTCCATCCTCGATCACCGTTCGCGATTAAACCCAAAATTCGAGGCGATCTATCGTAAGCACACGAAATATATTATTATCCACACATCAGAGCTCGGTCTTAAGACCACACTCAGAGTCGTTTCGAAAGGTAAAAATTTCCGCGATGGTCGCCGTACGAATGGAGGGCATACACATTATGTAATCGCCCGCAATGGGCGAACTTATCGCATATTGGATAAAGCGTATATTGCCGATCATGCAGGTCTCAGCATGTGGAAAGGTGAGACGAATCTAAGTAGGGTCTCGATTGGAATCGAGTTGGTCGGATATCATTATGCGCCCATAACTGAAAAGCAATATCGAGCAGTAGGGTTATTGATTGATATTTTGCAAGGTGTCTACGATCTGGATGATAAAGCCGTGCTGACACACAGCCAGATCGCCTATGGGAGGCCCAATAGATGGGTGAAAAAATACCATCGTGGTCGCAAACGGTGTGCTAGTAACTTTATTCGTAGTAAGGCGCAATTAGGACCGACCTGGTCCAATGATCCAGATGTGGCTGCTAAACGATTGGTTGCAGATGAGCAATTATCAATGACCTTCTACGGTAATCAAAGGGTACGCCGTCAGGCTGAAGCGGCGAATATAATTTCCAAACGAAATACAGCGTGGGTTATCGCCGGCGAGGATTTCAACAGCCGTACGACCATATATAAATTCCCAGACGGGCGTCTATATACTGGTGCACAAATCGAAGCGAAAAACGGCTGGAATAGAATACCTGAGAAAACAATTGTCCTGCTAAATCAGGAAAGCCAAGCATCATATTTAGAAAAAAAAGGTCCAGTGAAAACCATATCGAACGGAACAACAGCCTGGTCACTTGCTGGTAATTCCTACAATTCGAAAACAACCATCTACTTCCTACCATCCGGTCATATTAAAACAGGGGCAATGATTTCTGACTGGGATGATTTGCCGATTAAAACCCGTTTGATCATTGGATATAATGGACCCTATGAACTCAGCAAGGGTCAATCTGCACTGCGCATCGTCGGAAAAAAATACAAGGACCAAAAGACGATCTATTATCTGCCATCCAAAAAACTAAGGAGCGGGAATAGAATACTGAATTTTAAGAACCTACAAGCTGGGACCCTTATTTTTATTCCAGTAAAATCATAGAAAGAGTGCTTCACAGCTCCAATATATGTTTTCGTAAGCGCGCTGTGCCCACAGTTTTAGCGGTTAAACCATCAATTATTTATAAAGGATCAATGCCAACGAGGTGTGGTTGACCTTACTGATTGAAAAGCTGGAACTTTGGTGAACAGATTGATTCAAGTTGAAGCTGGTCGGCCTTTTTCGAGTAGTATTTCGTGCGAGGCTGGATACCGCGAGCTTTGATATGTTGACCTCTGTAGCGTCCCTTGCTGACCAGGAACAGCCTTTTGCACTGTGATTCGAGCCGCATCTTCAGATAGTCCAGTAGCGCCTGATCAGCGTCTTTGCTCAAGTACACCACCCGCTGCTTGCCCCCCTTGCCATGATACCCAAATATCTACCTGCGTCCTATATCCACCGCCGCCAGGAACAGGATGGCAACCTCCTCCACCCTTAATCCGCAACGCAGCATCAGTTTGTAGTCTTGTACACGATTGCCGCAAGATGTTCCATATCGCACGCTTAAGGATAATTCTCGATGCTTGGAATGGATATTCCGATAGACATAGGATGGGGCGCGCAAACCGAATATGGACTAGCGAAAGGTATCTATAAGAATTTTTGCAGCAATAAGGTCTGCATAGAGTTCCGCTGTAGCTGAACCATTTCCAGTAATCACATTGCCGTCAATGACAAGTAGCTCGTCAATATATTTGGCCCCATGCTTTTTCAGTATTTCAGCTTCTACAGGCGTTACGGTTGCCCTCTTGCCAGCGAGTACTCCGGCATTGGCCAAGATCACAGGTGCCCAGTAATTGGCAGCCAAAATTTTACCTTTTGACAGCATGTCTTTAGCAATATTGTGGATCATGGGATTGCTTAAATATTCCTCCAGTCCTCTTCCACCAACAAAAACTACCGCTTCAAATTCCTCCGCATTAAACTCGTCGACGCTGTGTTCTATTTGAATTTTTAAACCGTGCATTCCTTCGGCGAGGCCTCTCTTTGAAGAGTAAACAACAGATGGCATGGCGAGCCGATCAAATGTTTTTTTTAGTCCTTGATACTCATTATCGTCAAACCCATTAAAGCATAATACCAAGGCTGCTCTTTTCTCATTTAAAGTGGAAGGGCGAGTCGTCGAGGCTGATTCGGCGTATATTCCCGCAATTAGAAGTATATCTGTATCGAGTACTTTCAATACGTACGCAATTTTTTTTGACTGTACACCTTGGGAATTTGGATATACATAGTCCACCCACCCTTGACCATTGGTGTCTACCACGTCAATAAATTTCTGAAAGTAGGCTTTTCCTTGTTTATCGGTTATGCCCTTGAAACTTTTGCCGATCATCTTTGGAGGCACAAAAGGATGCGCCAGCATTCTTGCCGATTCGTCTTCGATTGCGAACACATAGGAATCTTTCCAAACGAATGGTCCTGTCTTATCATTAATCATTTTTAAAGTGGCCTTAAGTCCCTTAGCCCCTATCATGGCAGCTGCTTCATTGGTTTTTGCGATGCATTCATTTTTTGTAGCTTTTTCCGAAGCGTTTGAAATAAAAATAAAACCAAAAAGCAACCAAAAGAATACAGAGAAAGCAATTCCTTTTTTCATAGTGGCCTCCGTCTACTAGCGTGTGTGGCATGTATTGCAACGATTTATTGGTTACGATTTCGTTTCGTAAGGTATCCGGTTTTCTCTATTTTCATTATTTATGGCCCATAGAATGTGCGACATCGTACCATGGGGCCAAATGGCCTGTATTGAAAAAAAACGACATTTAAGATCGAATGATAATCTGCCAAGAAGGATTGAGAGGCAATGGGCCGATCGGGATTGATCAATGCTCGGAATTAGAGGTCATATGGTTCGCTCTCACTGGCGTACATCGCTACGCACCGCATGTGAAACGCATATGCTCTAAAGCGGAGGATAAAAGTCGTATAGTAATTTATAGAAGTGGGTTTTTTATGCCACTAGACGGATTGGTGCCTACTTTTTCTGCTCGGATAGAATTGGCTTTACTCCAAACAGCTACTTCAAGAGGAGAGCGCTGATCGAGATAGGAATTAGGGCTCAGGCCAGTGAAGAACTTGCACTCTCTTATAAAATGTGCTTGATCACTGTATCCACCCTCTAAAGCCTTTCTCACCCAGTTTTGCGAATGGCCATTGTCACAAGTTGATATTATGCTTGCAAATCTGCTAATTCTACAAAGGCGTTTGGGGTAGAGTCCTACCAGATTTGTGAAGCGTCTTTCAAATTGCCGCAGGCTCAGACCTACGCGTTTCGCAAGATCCTGTACGCGAATCTGGCCATTCATTTGCTGTATCATTTCCAAAGCTGCTGATATCTGGATATCAATTTGGCCGCGCTGCTGTAATAGTGAGAGCAAGATACCCTCGATGTATACCAGCATTTCTTGAATGGTTCCGATATTACAAAGTTGCTGCTCATACTCATTCCAGTGAGCGCCTAATAAAGAATCAAGATCGGTACTATTGTCGGTCAATTCACTATCCCGTATATTAAAAAAATTAGAAATTTTCCCTGGCAAAAATCGGATGGCGATAAATGCAATTCGACCCCCTGTTTTTGAGACCAATCGTCGCGTTAGCGGTCCAATTAGTCTGCAACCTTTAAAAGGCTTTAGATGATTTGCATCGTACCCTGCCAGAAAGCTGTCTCCCAAATTCACCACAAGCTTTGGGCTTCCATCTGTAGGATAGTGCATAGTTCTTATTTGTCCTGAATCTTTAATATTAATGCAGAAATAATAATAGGATCGAATATAGTGTTCAAGGGCTGCACTCGGTCTAAATTCTTTGAAATACATGCGACGATTTCCCAATTAAAGCCGGCCTATATTTGTCTTATACAGATCCTATAAAACCTTTTTTTCATCCAATACCGATGTGTTAATTATACGCTATCTATATCAATACTAGCAAGAATGCTGACATTCGATTCAATTTACGGACGAGCAGTCGCGTCTCCATTCAGGAGCTTTGCCAACTAAAGCCACGATAATTTTTATCGCTGGTCGACGCTGTTTTAGGAGGTGATCCAACATATCGTGGTAAGGTTCCATGGCGCGGAGATTGTGATTTCGCAGATTTCCAATTAACCCTGCAGATATGTCGATCCCAGCCATCACCAGACCGTGTTTTGCCCATGAGACATCTCACCGCTTCAAGGACCCGATAACGCGTGAAATTCCTAGCTCCTGCCTGGCCATCATGGTTTTACCTTGGGCAAAGGTTTTTTACGCAACTCCATGATGGACACCAGGTAGGCCATGAAACCATCAATAGTGAGGCGATAGCCATCGTATATCGAGTTTGTCTGACGAATCAATCTTTATCCGTCTTGGCTGTAAGAGGCAGTGGGCAACCATCTCGAAAAATGGTCAAATCTATTTGACTTTTGTCAATCACCGAAATTAATGGATAAGATAGGGTGTTAGTTTTAGGTTCATTTTGTTATTTGTTTAATCGAAAATGCGGATACCCTAAACACGCGCATATGAGTCGCCAGGGGTATAGAGCAGCGTCAGGTGTTCTTGGCACCGTGGCAGTTCGGAATGGGTTGGCTATAGAAGAAGAGAGTAAGATGTTGAAACCTAAGATATGAAATCGGTTAGGTTCCTTTGAATGCAATATCGTGTCGGCATCCCTATCCTGGTGATGGGCTTCAGTGGATTGGTGGCAGAAATTCTCCTGCTACGGGAGCTTTTGATCGTTTTTTCCGGAAACGAACTATCCATCGGGATCATCCTGTCCAATTGGCTCATCCTGGAGGCGTTAGGGTCTCTTCTTGCCAGACAGACAGCCGAAACGTCAAAAAGCATTGCGTCCACGTTTACGCTGATTACCATTCTTTTTATCCTGTCCCTGTTTCCGGCAATTTATCTGGCCCGCCTCTTAAAACCCCTGCTCGGAGTTTCCATTGGAGAGAGCCTCGGGCTACTGCCGATGTTCTATGCCTCTTTGCTGATCTTACTTCCGGTCAGCTTGCTCCATGGGGCCTTGTTTACCTGTGGTTGTCGGATCTACGCTCTGGTTTCCAGGCAAGAGGCATCCGTCGCCGGCCGAATTTACGTCTATGAGACATTGGGTACGATCGTCGGTGGCATTTTCTGCACCTATCTTTTCCTGGTCCATCTTAACGCCTTCCAGGCGGCCGCCGGGCTGGTCCTGGTAAACCTAGTAGCCTGCCTAACTTTGCTGGTCCCTTCCTCAGAGATCCCGTCTTCCCCAAAATCCCTGCAGGGACTTCTGGCTGTTCTTATCTTGGTTTTCAGTTATCTGCTATATTCTGGACACATAAATAAACTGCATCAATATACGGTTACTGCCCAGTGGAAAAACCAGAATGTCGTTCATTATCAGAACTCCCGCCACGGCAATATTTGTGTTATTCAAAACCAGGCGCAATATCTCTTCTTTCAGGATGGCATGGCCCAGATCATCACCCCTGTTCCGGACATTCCCTTTGTCGCGGAATTTGTTCACCTGCCGCTGCTGGCCCATCCCCAGCCTGAAAAGCTACTCGTCATAAGCAATGGGGCCGGCGGCGTCATCAGCGAAGCCTTGAAATATCCCTCCCTAAGAAGCATTGAATACGCCGAACTCGACCCCTTGCTCTTGGCGCTGCTAAGAAAATATGCTACCCCGCTGACCGAATCCGAGTTAACCGATAGCCGGGTCCGGATAAAGCCGATGGATGGCCGCTTGCTGCTTAAATCCACACAAAGCAGATACGACCTGATACTGATCGGAATCCATGAGCCCACTAATCTGCAGACCAACCGTTTCTTTACCCGGGAATTCTACGCCCTTGCCAAGCAACGGCTGAACCAGGGGGGGATACTGGTCATTGGCTTGCCCGGCTCCATATCCCATCCCAATGACGCCTTAAAGGACTTGAACGGCTGTATCTACCACACGCTGAAAACTGTCTTTCCCCATATCCGGACCTTTCCCGGCGATGGCCGGAACATTTTCCTGGCAGCGGATTCCCAGGACATTTTAACCATTGACTGGCAGCAGATGATGCAAAGGCTTAAACAGCGCAACATTGAAACCAGCGTATTGGTTCCCCGTCAGATCGAGAAGATAACCCATCACGGTTGGGAGGCCTGGTTCTCCGGCTTTATTGAAGAGGCCAGTCGAAAAATCAATTCCGATTTCCATCCCAATGCCCTGTTTTACAGTATCGCCCTATGGAACGAGGTGTTTGCGCCTCCATTTGCTATATTTTTCCGGCAATTGGAGCGGCTCAACCTGAAAATGATAACGCTTCTATGGGCCGCTTTTGTGCTTGTTTATTTTTTGTTGCGATTTGAGAATATCCATTTTAGATTTGCTGCCATCCCCTTTTCCATTGTTACCACCGGGTTCGCCGGCATGATATTTGATCTGATGATCATTTTTGCCTTTCAATCCCTTTACGGATATGTCTTTTCCTGGATTGGGCTGCTGGTGGCCGCTTTCATGGCCGGTGCAGCTGGTGGCGCCAGTCTGACCTCGTTAACGGCGGCGCGAGCAATGAATGCCTTAAGTTTATACAGAAAAACCGAACTTGCCATCATCGGTTTTGCCCTCCTATGCCCCTTGGTGTTTTTCGCGGTTCCGGCGCTTCCAAACAGCCATGCGGCTGACGGTATTTTAAAGTCGATATTTATCCTCGTCTCCATAATCTGCGGCCTTTTCATCGGCGCCCAGTTTCCCCTGGCAAACCGGATATATCTTAAAAACAGCCCCGGTGTCACTCGGACCGCTGGCTCGCTATACGCCGCCGACCTGCTGGGCGGCTGGTTCGGCGGCATCATCGGCGCCGTCATTCTTTTACCCGTTCTGGGGTTATTCGGTGCATGCTTGGCGGTGGCTTTGCTAAAGCTGGCGAGTTTTATTGTCATCGCCACCCAACCCAATCAGCCTTGATCAGGAAGCCCATCATGAACATTAATTTTTCCACAAAAACCACCCGAAGAAATGTTCTGAAAAGCACGCTCCAGTTCTGTTTTTGCTCAGGATTGATGTCCCTCTTATTCGATGGATTTCAGAGCCAAGTATCCGCCAAAACATCTAGTGACAAAGCGTTCGATTTCGAACCGGCATATCTCGTCCATCACCGCACTGGCGAACTGAAACAGCGCGCTGACACCCTTTGGGCCGCCATGGCGGAATGCCGGCTTTGCCCAAGGGAGTGTGGCGTCAATCGGCTGGCCGGAGAACGCGGCTTTTGCCGTGCGCCCGGCGCAAAACTAGTCGTTTCTTCCTTTACGCCCCATTTCGGCGAAGAAAGACCGCTGGTGGGCAGAGGCGGCTCCGGTACCATCTTTCTGGCCCATTGCAATTTGCGCTGCGTGTTTTGCCAAAACTGGGAAATCAGCCATCTGGGCCGGGGCAACAACAGCAGTGCCCAAGAGCTGGCCGCGATGATGCTCAAACTCCAGGAAATCGGATGTCACAACATCAACTTCGTCACCCCCACCCACTATTCCGCGGCCATTATCAAGGCCCTTGATATCGCCGCTGCGCAAGGGCTGCGCCTGCCCGTTGTTTACAACACCAGCGGATATGAGCGATTGGAGATACTGAAGCTCCTAGACGGGATCGTCGATATTTACCTGCCAGATTTCAAATACTGGGACAATGCCATGGCGGCCAAATATTCGGCCGGAGCCGTGCATTACCCGGAACTTACCCAGGCCGCCGTCTATGAGATGAACCGCCAAGTGGGGATTGCCAAACCCGACTCAAACGGTATTATGCAAAGGGGCTTGATGATTCGGCACCTGGTTATGCCCAATGACACCAGCGGCTCGGAAGAAGTCATGCAGTGGATTGCCGAAAATTTGCCCAAAGACACCTATGTCAACATCATGGCTCAGTATCGGCCGGTCTACAAGGCGTACGATTATCCGGAGATATCACGACGAATATCCAAAGCGGAATATGAAAAGGTCGTCAACAGAGCGCTGGAAATTGGACTGACCAATCTGGATGCCGAGGCGTACCGGTGGCCGTTTAGATAAGCACCATTTTATTCTCCCCAGGAAACAAACTAGCGGGCAATTAGGTTTTTGGCGATTCAGCCAAATACTTCATGGCTGAAACTACCTGCATCTTGCCAATAACCTGGATACAATGGTGGTGCCCCAACATAGAATAGTACGGTATTATCCTGTCGAAAATGTAATATCATCGATAGTCAATTGTAAAAGTCAATTACCCGCTTGCCCTGCCGCTTTATCCGTGGCCATCTTCGATGCAGCCCTTCCGTTCGGTGCCCTTTGCTTCTAACGCCATGGATTAATAACATCCAAGCCATATACATAAAGGGTGAACCACCATACCGATGATTCACCCCATTTGAGCAGATCGTCTGTCCAGCCTTGAAAACCTGTTGTTACATATTTTCAGATGGCTGTTACCAGTTTTAAGAGTTGATTTTTGCGATTGAGTTGAAGGAATTACAACTGATCCTCTGACCTCAGTGAATCACAATGCGGTTTTCCGTACCTTTACCAAGGCTGTCCAGCGTTTCCATTTTACACTGACTTAATTGTCATCAACGTAAATATGGAGAGGTGTCGATGTATTTTGTGCACCACTAAATTGTGCCCGGTTCAGAAAGTGGGCAGGATCACAAACTTGGAGGTTGTGGTCGTCCGTGTTTATTCTTCATGACCATCAAAATGAGAAGACCATGATAGGAATAGGCGGTTTTCTATCCCGCATTTTTTCGAGAATGCTGGAACTGAAAAGATGCAAGCTGTTTAATAGAAACGTCATTTCTACAGATCACAATCTGAAGGATGCAGCAGGTATTACTAAGACAGATGTATAATTTGGTGACGATTCTGTTTGGTTGATTGTAATTTCTTCCTACTGCGCCGTGCTTTTTGATTTTGAACCCATTTTGTGTAATTATAGCGTCTGTCTCATCCAATATCTGATCAATATATCATGCAAACTTCTAGTAAATGGCAAAGAGTCCGTTAATCCAATGAGAAGATCAATTATAAAAAGCACTGGTCGGTATGTACCCGATAGACATGTCCCCAATGAGGAACTTAGCCGTTTGATGGAAACATCGAATGAATGGATTGTGCAACGCACAGGTATCCAAGCGAGGTACTGGGTCAGCGACGGGGATGACATAGGGACGTCTGATCTTGCATATCGGGCTTCGATTATCGCCATGAAAAAGGCGGGTTGGGCTCCCAATGATCTGGATTTAATTGTATTTGCTACAATGACACCCGATGTTAATGTGCCGGGCTCTGGAGCATTGCTGCAAAAACTATTGGGCGCCAAAAAGGTGCCAGCCATAGACATTCGCCAGCAATGCACTGGATTTCTGCATGGGCTCGAAATCTCTGATGCCTACATTGTAAGTGGTAAAGCCCAGAAAATCTTGCTGGTAGGCGCTGAATATCAAAGCCGATACTTGGAACTAACCACTGAAAATCGCGATACAGCAGTAATTTTTGCAGATGGGGCTGGAGCGGCTTGCATTGAGGCTGTTGAAACCAGTGGTGACATTGGAATTATTACATCAATTTTTCATGCTGATGGAAAATTTTCAGATGCATTGCGAGTTGGTTTGCCTGCTCGAAAATCTGGAAAGGCAATTAGCCAATCCATTATTAAAAACAAGGAACATTTTCCTTTCATGGACGGGAAGGCAGTTTTCAAATTAGCTGTGACCCTGTTACCAAAGGTTGCAGCGGAACTGTTGGAAAAAGCAAAAATGACAATAGACGATGTGGATATGGTGATTCCCCATCAGGCGAATTTGAGAATAAATGAAGCGTTCAGGGAACGCCTGAATATCCCGAAAGGTAAAATCTATAACAATATCCAGCGCTATGGTAATACAACTGCGGCAACAATTCCGATAGCACTGGACGAACTGATAGAAAAAAATATGCTGAAACCAAAGGACACCATCATGTTCATCGGTTTAGGGGCGGGCTTGACATGGGGTGGTGTGATTTACAAATTATTGTGATCGGATGTGCCTCGGGCGCATCTTTGCTCCCTGAGTAATTGCGATCTAAAGTAGCAAGCTAAAAGATGAGTAAGGTCCTCAGGATTCCACAGAATTTCAGTATTTGAGAATTTATTCCAAAAAGGAATCCGCATCGGTTGTATCGTCTGATGAGGTGAACATGTTCAATTATCCTTATATCGTCGAATTGTTGTCCCCCAAGAGGTCCATAGAGGATCGAGCGATTGAGCAACAATTGGATAGATTCGCAGATCGATATCAGAAAATTCTTGATGCTGAACTCGGTCTATCTATACCGGACAATCCAATGGGCCAGCCAAGAATGGGTGCGCTGGAAACTATTGGCGTGAAAAATCTGCTTCTGGATCCCGATAAAGTTATCATGAACTTAAACACCTTTCATACCAAGAGTGAACTTGATGAAATATTAACTACCGCCGCTATCGCAAAATTGAAATATATTTTGGTCATTAGAGGCGATGGAGGATCATTGCTTTCGAAACTTGATCCAAAAAGTATCGGCGGCAAGCGAAGTGTGGTGACTTCCATTGATTTGATTCGATATATTAATGAGGAGTTTGCTGGTAAGTTTATAACTGGGGCCGCATATAATCCTTACAAGCCTATATCATTTGAGCTAAAACACATGGAGGAAAAAATAGAAGCTGGTGCAAAGTTCGCGGTTACTCAACCGATTATCGATAGAGACGAGAGCGTAGACGAATTGAAATTATTGAACATTCCAATCATCGTAGAAGCATGGATGTCGAAGAACATCGACCTGCTATATAGAAGTGTTGGCAAAGAAATAGATGAGATGGCCGAGAATTACGACCCCATTAAGAATTTGAAGGCTCTTCATGCGATTTATCCGCAATGCTGCGTCTATTTGTCAATGCTAAGCTTCAATCAAGACTGGGACCAAATCTTACCACGTTGTTTTAAATAACATCTGTGCGGTATGCAAAGCTAATCCTGTTTGGCTTTTTTCTCGAAGCGAATTCCACGCTTGAGACGTTACACGAGTATCAGGATTAGAGCTTCATTATAATACCAAAAACCATTGTCAAATGGAATATACAACCACTAAACAGCTTGCCCTTGATTGTGAATTATTATGACTATAGAAACCCTCCTCTCCAATGCCAGATCAACCTTTGATTTAAGGGAACCTACTCACCAGGAAAGCTTGTACGCACTGACTGAAGCCTTGCTTGAAATGTCAGATCTACCCCTCGAGGCGTTATACCGGGCTGGAAGACGGACAGATACCCCATTGGAGTTCAAGATAGCGGCAAAACTGTTGGAATCGCGGCAATATCTTTTAAAGACAAATACGCCGCTCAATATTGGTGTTGTTTATGCTATGTGGGGCGAACACAATCGATTGCTTCCTAAAAGTAAAGATAACCCAAACGGTGAGGATTGCTTGCGTGTCAAGATTAAACAGCTGGATTGGGTGACTGAAGATACTCCCATAGACTGGTCACTGTACGTCGTGGATGATGGCTGTCCCCATGATAGCGGGAAAATTGCCCTACAGGTAATTGACACGCATCCTCTTAATAGCAAGGTTAAAGTATTGTTTTTGAAGGACGCAGTTCCCACCCAAAACGGCCCGCTCAGAGAACTGAGGTCTGCGGACGATTCACGCAAGGCCGGTGCAATCATATTAGGCTGCATGCAGGCCATCGCGGATGGTATGGATGCGGTTATTTACACGGATGCTGATAACTCTGTGCATCTGGGGCAGATCGGGCTGTTGCTGCGACCGTTTATCGAGGACAACTTCCGGGTCGTGCTGGGCAATCGCAAACATCCCGATGCCGTGCTGGTGAAAGAAGAGGGGCGCTGGGGAATCGGCATTAAACTGCTACGTCACATGCAGCGCATGGTGGCCCAAGCCATCATTTCGCGAAATATTTTAGATACGCAGGCAGCGTTCAAATTGTACGAAAGAAGTGTACTGCGGAAGATCATTGCCAATCCAACTGTGTTCGATTTTTCATTTGATACCGATTGGCTGCTGGCGACGATCCGTTCGGCCGAACCTTTTACGCAGGTACCTTTTGCCTTTATCGACTCATTTGCTGAGTCGGCTTCCATCACACAGGGTCCGATGACGACTTGGGAAACCCTGCTGATGGGATTGGTGAAAGCGGTACGCCGACACCAAATTCCTCACAATGAAAAGATGGCACGCGTACTGGAAGCCGAGATCCAAAGCTCAGCAGACCTGGATTTACTGATTCACCACCTACCACCCGAGTTGATAGATGCAGATGCGTCAGCACTTGGTGATCCGGCGTTGATGAGTCCCGAGGCTGTGCAAGCATGGATTCAGAAACTCAAGGCAGAGGTAAAAAAGCCGAATTTCCGGTAGGGCTTTCAGTCTGAACGGATGTAGGTTCATCGCGTCAGGTGGCATCTCGCCTGTCAATAGCTCATCTACTGCACTCAGCCTTACGACAAAGCCGCCATGGTTTGGCAAAAAAATCAAACGCATCGGATACCCCACCTGATTTTGACCCATAGCCTGAGACTTCGGTACACCACGCGTTGGCTGGTGGGAATAGCAGGAGTGGTCCGATCTGTTTGGTGCGAGCAACCGCAGCGCACCGTTCAGCGCGAAGCGGCGGATGCAAATGAGCAGATTGTAGGCGATCAGGCCCGTGATATACAGGAGGTCTTTGGCCCAGAAATTATTGGTGCGGATACCCATGGCGCCAAAATCGTATTTCGACCCATCGATGACCTGTTCCATCACGGCGCCGCAATAATAGAGCGGCCATATGTTTTCGGCGTAGAGGTGCAGTCTGCCTTCCAACCTTGATCGCGTTTGATTAGGATTAGACCGCAACGATAAAGGGTAGCGATCGTCTCAAAACCAGACGATCTCGATTCCCAGGGGCAACACGAGCACTGACAAGGTATCAGTGATCGTGCGAATGGTGGATGCCATTCTGGGTGTACGATGGCCACCATGCCGATGAAAGTCCGCCGGACAGGTCAATACGGCATCGATGATGTCTGCATCGGGATCCCGGCCGTATCGGGTCGAAATAGTGTCCAAGCGACTATCCCTCCCAGCTAGCTGCTGTCAAGATCGAGGGGCCTCAGCGCAGCGCATCGATCCTGAATGACCAGCTTTCTGACATCGACCTGGCTGAAAATAGTGCTTAGGTTTGTAGCTTGATACACAACGACACGGTCAGATCCCGCTCAGGCCATGGACAAGCCATACTGGCGATCGTCATAGCTGTCCTCGAATCGTGTCTGTTACACTATTGATAGGGGAGTGTGGTGTTCATTACTCAGAGTATCAATCATTGGTGTTGTGGCATTTTATTTTGGATCTTAATGACGATTCTAATGTTGTCCCAAATGAGCTGTTCTCCGCTGTTCCTTGTGAATACACTCTCGGCGGAAAATGATACCATCATTATTTCCCATGAAAGGTACGGGAAGGAGCAACGGCAGCAGCTTGACATATATACACCGGAAAGAATTGTTGCCGGTTCGCCTGTAGTGATCTTCTTCTATGGCGGGAGCTGGAAACGTGGTGAAAAAGAGAATTACGCATTTGTTGGACACAGCATCAGCAGCAAAGGATTCATCACGGTAATACCGGATTATCGTTTATACCCTGAAGTGACCTTTCCCGGCTTTGTTGAGGACGGTGCCAACGTTCTTGCTTGGGTGGGGAAATACGTGGAACAGGCCCAAAATGGAGTGGTGGTAATGGGACATTCAGCTGGAGCACACATCTCAGCACTTCTTGCTTTGGATCAGAGTTATCTTGAGGCAGCTGGACAGAATTTCGGTATGATTAGCGGGATGATAGGCCTGGCAGGACCATATGGATTCAATCCAATGAAATATAGGAGCACGAAGCCGATATTTGAAGGGGTCGAGGTCATCGAAAAGGCCATGCCGGTGAATTTTGCCTGTTTAAGAAAGACACCACTTCTTTTAATGCATGGGTTGGACGACAGTATCGTAATTCCAGATAACTCAAGGGAGCTTAAACGTCGTGCGTATGCGTGCGGTGGCAATGTGAAGTATATTGAGCTAGATGATATTGGGCATTTTTCTATTTTACTCGGGTTATCGGATTCATTTTTAGCAGAGGATGTAATCCTGTCATCCATTGAAGTCTTCTTACAATCACTTTCTCAGCAGCCAGGCTAGCCCTTCACCCGCTGAACTTCGATGGTGGTGCGAACAACCAGCCAAATTACAAACTACGGCCGCTGCGGCTGGCTCTCCTTCAAGGACGGCGTCAATACTGGCAAGGGCGTCGACGAAGTGTCCTGATCACCCTTTGTCGTTAACCTGGAGAAAGGCTCATGACAATGCGCTTTGGTGTTCAAACATTGCTGTTATTATCCCTATTGATCCCAGGCACTCCTCTTCAAGCTGCGGACATCAACGTATGGGACGTCGCAGGCAAGACCGAAATCAGCCTGGAACAAGCCGCCGGGAAGTTCCCATCGCCAGGCATCGTATACGTAGGTGAATTCCACGACAATGCTGCCCACCACGCCGCCCAGCTGGCTGTCATCCAAAGCCTGGACAGACACAAACGCCCCTTGGCTGTGGGGCTGGAAATGTTTCAACACATCGAGCAGAGCATCCTCGACGCCTGGATTGCCAAAGAGCTGAGCGAGGAGGAGATGCGTCGGGCCTTTGCCCGCAATTGGAGCGAGGACTGGCATTTGTATCGGGATATCTTTATCTACTGCCGGAACCGAAATATCCCCATGATCGGCCTGAACGTGCCGCGACGCATCACCCGCAAGGTGGCGCGAAACGGCTTCGAGGCTTTGACGCCCGAGGAGATTGGCAAGCTGCCTCCCATTGTGTGTCGCGTAGATCGGGAATATGAGGAATTCCTGCGTCGTGTGTTGGGCGATCACGGCACTGATTCGGGCTTTCGCCGTTTTTGTGAGGCCCAACTCGTCTGGGACACAGCCATGGCCATTTATGCCTTGGAATATCTCAAGAACCATCCCGAGCGCACGGTTGTCGTTCTTTGCGGGATGATCCACGCGTGGAAGAAAGCCGCGCCAGAGCAGGCCACACGACAGAATGCCAAGGTCGAGCAAGTCGTTATTCAACCCTCGGTGGATGGCAGATGGACACCAAGAAGCGTCTCCAAGGATGACGCCGACTACCTCATCCTCGGCCTGGACGAATAGCACAGGCGTCGGCCTGGGAGTATTTTCATTCTTGATGATACGTCGTTAAGAGTTATCCGGCTTACTACACTTCAATCAATCTGCATTTCGGAGAGTCAGTTTCACTGCAAGTAAAACCATTTACCAATATCTAATAACGTCGAAAGGCCAACCCCAACATGTAGAGGTTGGCCTTTGCTGTTCAATCTCTGGTCTTTCATTTGAGTGCCAGTATTGAGCGAATCAGTGTAGTTATTGTAACCCGTTTAAAAGAAAAATTGGATGCAGGTTTAATTAGATAGCCGCTATCTACCGTCCAGGAAATCGCTTAGTTCAATCTGATCCCCACCTCATCGTTCCCAATCCAATGAAAAGGGTGAGGATAAAATACTGTGGACTTCGTCCACACATACCCCATACTCCCGACGCCTCAAAGCTGCGTCGGGAGCAGTAGAAGATTGGTGAATTGAACCTATTCTCGCCAATGTTCCGGTTTGTTCAACATTTCTGCGCACTTGACTTTGCCAGAAACACTGCCAATGACCCCTCCTCGCAGTTCCTGAACCATCCACGCATTCGCGTGCTTTTTTGGAATTGGATAAGGAGCTTCAAACCCGAGTACGCCTGCCGGTTTGAAACCAAAACGAGGATAATACCCAGGGTGTCCCAAAACGAAGACCAAATCAACGCCGGCGTTTGCTAAGTGCTGTAAACTGCTCTTTATCAGCTTACCACCCACACCTTGCTTTTGAAAATCAGGGCGTACAGCTAACGGAGCTAAAAGCGATATAGATGTACCTTTTTGTTCGCCCTCCAATCGTACGGATGTAAATAAAATATGCCCCACCGCTTTATCGCTAAAAAAAGCAAGAAAAGAATATAGGGGTTTTGCGCTATAGTCGTTCAAGAGGTCTCTTACCAAATCAGCCTCTTTATCATAACCAAATGCCAAGCGTTCAATTAAGAGTACGTTGTTCAAATCAGTTTCCACTGCTTCTCGTATTAGAATCCTATCCATTTGGTCTTCCCTTCTTTATCGCTTTTATTTTTAAGGCTACCTCTTTCCATTGTTCCTTTTCCACTCTGTCGGCACTCTTGTGCTGTCGTTGGGATAAATATGCCAGTTCACGCTGCATTTTGTGGAAGCTGGCCAGTCTGCTCTGCGAGATTTCCCCGTCAGCAACCGCCTGATGGATCCGGCAACCGGGTTCGTGTATATGGCTACAATCGGAAAAGCGGCATTCTGCGGCAAGGTTTCCTATCTCTGGGAAGGCGGCACTAATCCCGTCGTCATCGTTCCAGAAAGCGATTTCACGGATACCGGGATTGTCAATCACCATGCCTCCCTGGGGCATTAGAATCAGATCCCTTGAGGTGGTTGTGTGTTTGCCTTTGCCAATACTTTCACTTACGACACCAGTTGCCTGTACAGCTTTTCCATAAAGTCGATTCACGAGCGTCGATTTTCCGGCCCCTGAGGATCCAACCATGGTGGCTGTCTTTCCGGGAGATAGATATTCTTCGAGGAGAAGCAACCCCGTACTATTCGCTGCGGATATCAAGTGAATCGATACCCCGAAAGCAATAGTTTCAACTTCGCGCACAAAAGACATTGGATCGTTGTGAAGGTCTGCTTTTGTCAGGATGATGACTGGATTCAGGCCGCAATTGTAAACCAGAGTCAGGTAACGTTCGATGCGACGGAGGTTAAAATCTCGGTCCAGACCGCAAACAACAAAGACGGTATCGAGGTTTGCGGCAATTACCTGCTCTCTTTTCGGCTGTGCGTCCTGGCTCCCATGTGTACCCGAAGCACCACGGGATAGGGCATTTTTTCGGTGCAGCACCTTAATAATTACGGTGTCCTTCATGAGAACCCAATCCCCTGTGACAGGATACAATCCGTCGTGTTGGTGCTTAAGCTTTCCGGCCACAGTAGCAAGCCATTCTCTTTTACCACTACGGACATGGAAGGTATTTTTTCGCACACCGGTCACTCTGGCCGGGATCAATTCATCGTCGCAACAACTCTGCAGCTGGGTTTGAAAATGGGAAGTCCACCCCATTTGTGAAAGGTGCTGGGTGGCGTCGTATTGATAAATGTTAGGTGTGAATTTCCTTAGGTTCATTGTCGATCTCCGCTTTTTGTTGCCGTTAATCATACCGGTAGTTGTTGGCGGTTGACGCCGCAGACGGAGCCTGTATTTCACCGGTAAATTTTTTTAATTATTAATATATAGTGAGTATGGGGCGTTACGGACTAGGGGGCAACTGTAACGGCGGAAGCGTAGATAGGAAACTGCTTTGAAACAGACCGTAGCAAGAGATCTGCTCTAAAACAGAGTAGCTTGTTTTGCTTATTATAAATCCGTGCTCAGTTCACCACCGTGGGGTTAGCCCCCTTGTCGGCAACGACTGGCACAATATCCATTGACTTTCTGAACAAAAAAACCTCTTGCGCATGATGTTATGTAAGGCAGTCTTGGTATTCTATACAACGTGGAATGTCAATGCTTTTTCAATCGGAAAGCCTTTTTGATGGTAGTTCAACTAAAAACAACGTCATTCTTTTTAAAATGGGCGGATCGAGGGGATCCTCACCCGTTACTTTACCGACGGTACGAAGTGGTCCAAGGTCTACTATATGGATGGTATTCGGGGCGTGGAAGTGGGAGAGATGATCCGGGATCCGCACGGACGCATTGGACGGTCGTAACCTGCATCGGCGCCGTCCCGGTTGCAGCTCACCTTAAATGCTATTCTGTAATTAGGAACAAGGATTGGACACCAGTCACAATTAAAGAGAGCCTGCCACGGATAATTCGTTTCACCAACTCGCCTTTGCAGGTACATCCAGTTTCTAGTGATCCGAATGGCAACGCCCAATAAGTGAAATACACTTTTTGCCGTGTAACCTAATTTGCACGCCCTCAGGGCGCCTGTTCATTTATTTTTAACTTATCCCATTTATCACCTCCATCGGAGTGCCAGAAATTGAATGAGTTTTAGTGGTTTAAATTGGAAGCACTCTTTTTATTTGTCCTTTGGCAGAATAATTGCTCTGTATCCAAAATTGGAATTTTTCCGAATGATCGAAAACGGCAAACCACCCGAGAGGGTGGGGCGCAACGCCCCTAACCAGTTTCTTCTGTAGATTAAGGATGAGATGGTCGTCGGGCAGCCAAAGGCAACCGGTTGCATCCTTCGTGGATTCCCGATTGTCAAAGGATAACCACGGAGGATTACAGCATGGCCAAACGGTCCAAGGGCCAATACAACGCCTTAATCATACTCATCATCGCCGTTTTAATGGCAAGTACCCAAACGGCGGTTTTTGCCGCCACCTATTCCGTGCCAGAAACTACCGAGATTGCCCTAGCCTGGGATCCTAACGATCCCGCACCGGAAGGGTATCGCATTTATCAGCGCCTCGAAGGTCAGGCATATGATTACACTCAGCCGGTTTGGACTGGGACCAACGCTACGGGTACGGTTTACAATCTCGAATACGACACCACCTATTATTTCGTCGTCAGGGCATTTGAGGGTACCCTCGAGAGTGGTGATTCCAACGAAGCATCCTTTACCACACCCGCCTCTGCACCGGTTGCGTACACCATCTCTGCAACCACCACTGGCGATGGTGCCATCTCGCCAGCCGGATCCGTAACGGTAACAGGAGGAACCGATCAGACATTTACCGTCTCGCCGAACACTGGCAGTTATATCGAAGATGTTCTGTTAGATGGCGTTTCCATCGGGGCCGTTACCACCCACACCTTTGCACAAGTCGCTCAAGACCATACCATCAGCGCCCACTTTGCATACTACCCCCATACCATTTCAGCTTCGGCAGATACCGGCGGCAGCATTTCGCCATCCGGTAGTGTCAGTGTAATTCACGGCGGCAGCCAAGGATATACGATCACGCCCGACTCGGGATACAAGGTGGCGGATGTTCTGGTTGACGGCCTCTCCTTTGGTTCGGTGTCTTCCTACACATTCGACCAAGTAGTCGCCGATCATACGATTCACGCCACTTTTGTGGTGGATTCAGCCACCATCACCGCAACAGCCGGAAGCAATGGCACGATAACACCCTCCGGCAGCGTGGTGGTTTCCATTGGCGGTACCCAGACCTTTTCGATCTCTCCACATAGCGGCTACAAAATTTGGGATGTAGTAGTCGACGGGGTTTCGATGGGAAGTATTGATACCTATACCTTTTCCAATGTTACCGCTGCCCATGCGATCAATGCCACTTTTGCTGTCGAAAGCCAGCCGCCCACTGCAGATGCCGGGCCGGATCAGATGGTGGATGAGGGACAAACGGTTACCCTCAGCGCACTCAATTCAATGGATCTGGACGATGGCATTGCCGCATACCAATGGCGCCAAACCCAGGGGCTTGCCGTTACCCTAAACACTCCCAGCGAACCGGAGACCACTTTCACCACCCCAAATGTCGATACTTCAGGATCAGCGCTGGTGTTTGAACTGTCGGTAACCGACTACAGCGGTGCCACCGACGTTGATAGCTGCATTGTCAATGTGACCTGGGTCAATGCACCACCCATCGCCGATGCGGGCAGGGATCAGACCGTTACTGAAGGGGCTCAGGTGTTGTTGGATGCCTCCGGTTCAACGGACTCGGATGATGGCATCGCATCGTATGCTTGGAAACAGATTAATGGTCCGGTCGTCGTCTTATCGAACGCGGATACTGCCACCCCCAGTTTCGTTGCACCGGATGTGGGATCGGCGGGGACAACACTGGCCTTTGAAATTACTGTGACGGACGTCGGCGGCCTGCAAGACACCGCCACTTGTTTGATCAATGTGACCTGGGTGAACACACCGCCCGTGGCGGATGCGGGAATTGATCAGAGCGCGATGGTGGGCGCCGAAGTGGTTCTCGATGGCTCCAAATCGTACGACGCCGATGATGTGACAATAACATCGTACAGGTGGTACCAGACCAATGGTGCACCGGTCGAACTTTCCGATGCGACGGCCAAGAGTCCGCTGTTTGTTGTTCCCGCCGAAGCTGAGGCGGGCGGTCCACTGGTATTTGAACTCACCGTCACCGACAGCGGCGGGCTGCAGGGCAAGGATAGCTGCCAAATCAATGTTCAACCCTTGGGACCAAGTTTGCATGTTTCAAAGATTTTACTGCAATTAAAGCAGAAGGGTCGCAGCATTGAGGCAAACGCCTATATCACCATACTGGATGATGCTGGAAATTTGGTAAAAGAAGCAAGTGTAACTGGTAAATGGAGCTACAATGGGGGGGCAATCAACACGGTGACATCTACCACCAGGGGCGATGGTGTCGCAAGATTGGATTCCGGTAAGATATCGGCTAAGCCAGGAGCCAGTTTCACACTGGAAATCACCGGTGCAACCAAGGATGGTTACACTTATGATCCAGCATCTAACGAAGTGTCTATCCGTTCGATAAGCGTACCCTAGAGGATATGGCTCTTTAAAAACTCGCCTTTTGTGAAAGGCTACTTCATTTACAGGTATAAATTATGAAGCAATCAGACTATCTTAAGGACAATTTACGGGTCATTTCAGACCTAAAGAAATTACCTGTATTTGAGCCGCTGAGTGAAAACGATCTTCAACACTTGCTGCTAATGAGCAAACTGAGATTATACAAATCTGGTGAAGCAATTATTGAAGAAGGCAGTGTTGACTTTTGGATGTACTTTCTAATTAGTGGAAAAGTGAAAATAACAAAGAAAAATAAAGAAATTTCGTTAATAAAACGAAAGGGTGACGTTTTCGGCGAAATGAGATTCATCGACAGTTCACCTCGATTTGCGTCGGCCTACGCTGAAGGAGATACGGTATGCCTTGCTGTTGATACGGAACATATAGACCAACTTGCTGGCGATGATAAAGTCACTTTTGGCTACATTCTTTACCGAATCATATCAGAAATTTTAGCCGAGAGATTGCGACAGGCGACCAAAGAGTTAATGGATTACAAGGGAAAGTCAAATATTAAATTTTGGGAATGATACTTCTCGAGAAAGCGGATTGGATTTTTCGAAAGATCGAGGCGATGGCCTCGATATGGTTAAGTAGAGGTTGCGAGACCATTTATTTGGCCAGGGAAGGAAGCCACCTTGTCAAGGATTGAATCGAAAAAGGAAGGCAAGGTCGTCCAGATCAATGCGGATCAAGTGAGCACTCACTTAAGCGAGCTGTTTCGAGGCTGTATCGAGGGCACCCTCAATCATCCGCTCAGCGTACGCGGGGAGGATTTCAAATAGTCGAATTGTACCCGGATCCTAAATCAGCTCACTTCAAGCAGCCACAATATGCACCGAACCAGTATTTCAGCCCTCTGTTAAAGTTCGAGAAGTAATCTCGGTTTTTTACACCTCCACAGTACCGTTTACGAACCAATCCAATTCCTTCCAACATCTTATAGGTAATAATTACAGCAAGCTACTAACTTATCGAGCGCTTTGGTTTAACGACGATGCGTCGCTAACCGGCGTCAAACAACCCCTCCACATATCGGCTGTCGGTAGGGCTATAAGTCGTCTGTAAAGCAATGCTTATCCGTGGGCCAAAGGACCTATACCATTAAACACAACCTCAGGAGAGATTAATGGCCCATCAGGGCGCTACCATTGCGTGTTCAGGCGTTAGGCAAGCAAGATGGTCGATGAAGTTGACTATATCCCTGTGGATGGCCGCTTCATACGGCACATTCAGCCAGTTGATACACTGCTTCAAGGTGCTCCTGTAGTTACGGATGGCGTACCTGGAGTAGTTGCGTCTTTTTAGCGACCTACGATCGTTCGTAATCGAATCGGTAATGCCCATCTGGCATTGCGATACCTGCCCAGCTAGTATTGTGCAGCGTGTCCGTTTCTAATGGCGGCTACCAAACAGAGTGACCGCTGCAATCTATGCAGAATGAGAAATTGTCTCTTGTTAATTCCGCACTACTTGGATTGTAATATAGTGTGGTGTCTGGCGTAACATGGCTGGTCAGCGGTGTGAGATACAGGTGTACGATTCACTGTTGACATAATATAACTATAGTTATATAATAAAGGATATAAAAAGATCAGAGATGCGAAAACCGAAATTCACAAAGGAAATGATTATAGAGGCTGGCCTGCAACAACTGCAAAGGAGCGGTTGGGAGGGGATGACACCAAAGCTAGTGGCCAAAAGACTTGGTGCTTCCACCATGCCGATATTCTCACACTTTGCCTCCATGGAGGCGCTAAAGGAAGCGGTACTCGATAAGGCATGGCTGATGCTTTTAGAGTACTCATCCAACCGCTATACCAATGACGTATGGGTGGATCAAAGCGTCGGCTACATCATCTTTGCAAGGGATCATGGACGACTTTTCAACTGCATGCATTATGGCCAGGCAGCAAAAATATCGGAACGTCGGTATCAATTCTGGTTGGCATTATCGCAAGAACTGGAAGATCGTTCTTATTTCGATGGCATGAAAACCGAACACATCGGGTGGGTAAGACACATACGTTCCCTGTTGACGCACGGCATCGCTATCTCGATGAGCACAGGGCTCTCCACCCTATGGAATAACGATGAACTAATAAAGCAAGTGATGACCCTCTGCAGTGAAGTCCTTAGCGACGGATTCGCTCGACAGGGGGCTCGCTTGGATGAAATCTCTGCAATGATTCCTTCCCATATATTGCAACGCATCAATCAAGTGTCTGATTGATGCAGATATTACAACCCGACGGCCATTCGCCGAAAAAAAAAGCAGGAGGCGGAATTATGAAAAGCGTCACCTTGTTTTTACTGGCAACTGTGTTTGGTTTATGGATAGCCTTTTCGACCGTTAACGCTGCGGAATTGGCCAAGGAGGGGACTGGAAACTATCGCAGCGGAAGATCGGCAGAAGTCACATATCTCCAAATGGGAGAGGATTACATGCAGATCAACTACGATGAGACCGGAATTGTCGTTGAAGCTCCAGCCGACAGCCCTTTCTACAATGCATCCTTTAATACCATGGGAACCATACAGGCTTTCAAAGGCGTTTTTACATACAGCGGGGCGGCCTTGTGGACCCGTCCCAATGGCGATCAAATCTACGGAATCTTTAAGGGGGAGGGCACGCTCGGCGTCGGATCGACGACATCTCTGGAAATCGTCGGCGGACAAGGCGAATGCGCCGGTATCACGGGAACCATGGACCTAAAATCCGGTCCCCGAGCTAAATCCTCAAAAAAAGGTTTCTCCATGGGAACGACGGTAGGGACGGTTTCCTGGAAGATTCCGTAAACGAATCTCAATTCTTCTCTCAGGGTCAGCTGGCTTTAAGAACATTGATGTTAGAGTTGATCTCACTGTCTGTGGGTGAATTCGAAAATCCAAAATCATAGATCTTGGAAAAATATTGGCCCATCGATTCAGGTTTATGAGAATCTGAGCTCAACACCAGTTGAATATTTCTTTTTGCTGCCTCTCGTATAATCCATTTGCTTGGATATTGCTCTCCAATTGGATGATTAAATCCTCCCATATTGATTTCCATTTTCATGCCGCTACGCTTTATGGTATCAAGGGTCTCTAATACGAGGGTTTGGTACCATAAAGCGCTTTCGTTGAAATAGCACGCATTCGTATTGTGCTTTTTGATGACATCCAAATGACCGACAATATCGAACAAGCCGGTTTGAGCAGCCTCCTGCAGCGTCTCATAATAAGATCTACAAATCTTCTCTATATTGTAATCGCAGCACTCGAACAGGATTCTGAACTCATCTTCTGAGCCATTTGTCATGTAAGGGCGATGATCGATGAACAGGCTGTGAACGGATGCAATTGAATGTTCCCAACCAATGTCAGCGATCGAATTTATCCATGGCTCAAGTTTTTGCGAATATTCGAATTCAAGCCCCATCCTAACGCTTATACGATCTGCGTATTTCCGTTTAGCGAATCTGATTTGATGTCGATATTCTTCAAGTTTCTCGGGCTGCATTGCATATCGATTTCCATAGGGTAGGGGCATATGATCGGTGATGGTGATGGCTTTGAGCCCCTTCTCAATGGCGGCGGACACCATTTCATCAATCGGAGCTGCGCCGTCTGAGAAAACAGTGTGTATATGATAATCGCTTTTTGGATCAAGATTCATTGGTGATTCCTTACAATGATTTTTTAGAGGGATGGTCAACTGTAGGACACAAATATTAGAATAATGTTTGTGCTCTCATAACAGCCCATGAAATCCGGCTATGGGGTACAAACAATGGGAGCATTGGAGACGGCAAAGAGCTCTATCCTGAGGCGAAGTGAGGTGTTGTTTCACTTCCGGCCTATCCTATTCCAAAAAATACTTCCTCCATCCTTTCCAGAGCCGACTGCAGTATAAGCTTCGCCCATTGCATCGCCAACCTAATGGGATTCTGATACCTCTTTTACATGCGGTATGCAGCCAGAGGCGAGTAAGTTATTTTCTATGCTCTGGCGAAAATACAAAGCCCAGCACCACAAATTCGGCCCCAACTACCCGATTGCCATCGGGATCAGCGTTGAACGAGATGCCCTTGGTCATCGAGTGGTGTTCTTTGAAAAAGCATTTGTCAGAATACTGTTCCCTGCGGTGCAGCCCGCAAGGCGTTGGTCATCGCGATCCGAGATGTGGCGGCGGTGGCGGGGGCTACGGATGGGGATTGGGTACCCGGCATAGGACGGGGGATATGGTGGCGGCTTAATCCTCACCCTCCTGTGCCTGAATAGCGGTGATCGCCACAGTATTGACGATGTCGGTTACCGTACAGCCTCGGCTCAGATCGTTAACCGGTTGCTTCAACCCCTGAAGCACCGGGCCCACGGCAACTGCCCCGGATGACCGTTGCACCGCCTTGTAAAGGTTGTTACCCGTATTCAGGTCGGGGAATATGAAGACGGTGGCGTGGCCAGCCACCTTACTGTCGGGCAGTTTTGTTCGGGCCACGCTATTGTCCACCGCAGCATCGTACTGGATCGGCCCTTCGATCTTCAATTCCGGGAAACGCGACTTCACCATCTGGGTGGCAGCACGGACTTTCTCCACATCCCGACCGGCACCCGATGACCCTGTAGAGTAGGAGCACATGGCGATTCGTGGTTCGATACCGAACATGGCCGCGGTGTCCGCAGCACTGATGCTGATGTCTGCCAGTTGCTCCGCATCTGGATTGGGGTTGACGGCACAGTCGCCGTAAACAAGGACCCGATCCGGCAGACACATGAAGAACACGCTAGAGACCAGCGATACGCCGGGACGCGTACGGATGATCTGAAGGGCCGGCCGGATGGTATCACCGGTGGTATGCACGGCACCGGACACCATGCCATCGGCCAGCCCCTCCTTTACCATCAGGGTGCCAAAGATAGTCACATCAGCAGTTGCATCCAAGGCCATCTCCTTGGAGATCCCTTTTTTGCGCCGAATTTCATAGTATGTTTGGGCCAGCTTCTCGCGGTGGATCGACTTTCGAGGATAAATAATGTCAACATTTGACAGATCCAATCCCAAATTACCTGCGGTTTGTTGGACCTGTTCTGGATTCCCCAAAAGAGTTAGCTTGGCAACATTTCGTCTGATCAGGATCTCCGCAGCTCTGAGAATTCGGGGCTCGTTGCCTTCGGGGAGGACAATATGCCGAAGCTGGGACTTGGCTCGCTCTATCAATTCATATTCGAACATGATTGGTGTGCGTCGGGTGGATCGAACGAAATTGATCCGGCTCTCTAGTTGGGGCAGATCCACCTGATCTTCGAAATGACCCAATGCAGCGGCAATTTTTCGTTCATCACCGGGCTGCAGCACGGCACGTACATTGCCGGCATTAATGGCACTGGTAAAGGTGTCGGTCTGGACACTGATGATAGGGATCATTGCCGTTGGGGTAGCACCTTCGATGAGACGTTTGACCGGCCGCTCCGGCTTCAGCCCGCCGGTTAGCATCAGGCCGGAGATGGCGGGAAAATTGTCGGAAACCGAGGCGGCCAAACTGCTCAAGATAATGTCCGAGCGGTCGCCTGGTGTAATGATTAAATTCGCCTCTTCAATCAGGTCGAGGAAATTGCGGATGTTCATGGCGGCCACCTTATAGTCTGCCACTGGTCGATTGAGGGCCTCGTTGCCCCCCTGCAGAATTTCGGCGCCAAGCACCTTAGCGATATCCGCGACTGTGGGTAGGGCCAAGACCGGCAATTCCGTTAGCAGGTATACCTGTGCATCTATGTAGGGGGCTTTGGCGACCGCCCGATGAATCGCTTCGGTGGCATTTTCTTCAACGCGGTTGACCATTACGGCAGCAATGGTACAGCCCTTGTCGGTATAGGAATCGATCCCAAGATGGATTGCTTCGACAATGTCTTGCGGGGATTTCCCTTTTGCATTGACCACCAGCATGATGGGGGCCCCCAGATTGGCGGCCACCTCAGCATTTATGTCGAACTCGAAGGCTGAAGAGACACCGGTGAAATCGGTTCCCTCGCACAAGATAAATTGGGATTTGGTTTGTAGCTGCTTGTATCGGTCAACAATATGCTTCATGACGATCTGGCCATGGTCACCGGTGAACAATTCCTGTGCCGCATCGTGCGTCAGTGCAAAACTCTCCTGATAGGTCTGGTTGAGAATGTAGCGCTGCCGGATAAGTTCAATGTTATTGTCCGGACGACTGTCCGTCGCGATAATGGGCCGAAAATACCCCATTTGACGCACTCTCCTGGAGAGCATCTCCATGATTCCCAGAGCGACGACGGATTTACCGCTGCGCGGTTCGATACTGGCAATATACAAACTGTTGGCCATTTGAATTATCCTTTCACCGGCGGTCAACAATTGCTTCCAATTCGAACATCAACCAATGATCCGGATAGATCAATTTGTTCTATCTCGAGTGGGTGGAGGGTTTAACAAGAGTGGGTTGTTAATCCTCGCAATTAGACAACCGTGAGATTACAAGGTGTACGACCGAAACACAAGTTCTATGATATTGCAGACGAGGTCCCGCCCTTCCAATCAGGATCTATCAGGCTGCTAATACGTAATAATTGCGCTGCAACATACCGCATGGATCCCTATCTCAAGCCTGTGGTATGCAATCGTCATGTAATACAGATTAGATGTTGCTTTGGTACTTTCAATTACGAGTGTAGTTTAATGATCTTTAAGATCACCTTGGGATTAACCTTAGCATAGTCTCGATAATACCAGAGATGGCATTGAACCTATCGGGAATACATCACTGACCCGTAGCCTTCTGATTCACTCTGCACTCTGAGGCGCAAATTTCTTGGACCAGGTAATGATACGATCAGCATATATTCACGTAGAAAAGCCAACCACCATCTGTGGTGACTGGCCTTCGTTTTTCAAACGCTGAATATCATATTGAGGCCAAATAACCGGAGAATCGGTATACGGGATTGATATCGTTTTTTGGACTCGGGTTACCTCACATCATCAGAAATTGGCTATCTGTAATTGGGGTCAATTTGTAAATCGTGGGAATATCCTCAGGATTCTAATTAGAATGCCCTTAGCGAGATCATCCTCCGCAGGTGCTAATTGGAGTGGTGCGCGTTCAGTCACATGCATTGGTGATGAATTGGGAGTAATCCGGCCGCGTTTTCACCTACATCAAATATAACCTCAATCCGGCCTGCCTCAAAAGCAGAATGGTAGCGGTGTTCTTGGCCATCCAACCTCACCGCGGTACACACTTTAGTAAATAGCCTGGCCGGCACGGGTCATAAACGCCTTTTAAGCTTTTGTCAGCCCAACAATCACAACAGCATTCAAGGGTATAGGTGCGGCCTGCGCCTTCCGGGCAGACCTCTTGTTCACAAGCAATGGTTTCCCGCGAGCAGTAAAAACCTTCGATGCATCCATCCAGGGCAGCACCGCATGATTCCGTAACTATCTGGTATTCTGGACAGGGGGTTTCGTCGCAGACATTACCCAATCCATCCCCATCCGAGTCGACTTGATCCGGGTTGTAATTGTAAGGGCAATTGTCAATCGAATCGACTTTGCCGTCGTCATCTCCGTCGTCTGTTCCACCATCCCCGCCATCTCCGTCGTCTGTACCGCTACCGTTGTCATCGTCGTCATCCGTATCGCTGCAGCTGTTCGGATCATTTTCAGCGGCCTCTATATCCGGCACGGTCCGGGGAGGATCACCCACCCAGCGGTAACAATCTACGGTACCTTGATATTTGTTGAACCAAGCGGCATTCAGGGGCGCATCAAAGACGCCCGAGGCGCCGTCGGGAGCACGAACGATGACGTCTTCCGACCACCAACCGCCCACCACGACCTCGGCCACGTGTTTCGGTCCTTGGGTATGCCAGAAGTCATTTTCATCGAAGAAAAAACACTTGTCTCCGACTTCCCTACTCTCAGACCAGTCTACTTTCCTCAGCAAACCCGCTCGGGTGAAGTCTTTAAACACCACATCCACTACAGGGTTCCACCCAAACCCACCATAAGGGTCAGGGGGACAACTGCCGCCGTGGCAGTTCAACTTGCGGAAGGACCAACCGACACAATTGAAACGCCGGGTCGACTCGCCGTTATCGATATCCGGCACCATCGCTCCGCCGTTGTCTCTGATGTCGCCCGTTCTGTCGGTTAATGCGTCAGGTTTGATATCGGAGTACTCCACGCCTTTGATGGTTAACGGAACGGGAAAGCCCTCCTCAGTATAAGTGGTCAACTGATTCCCATAAGCGTCCACCACTTTGTAATAACGCATGCAACTCGCCCGTTGGTTTGATGGTGTACTGCCACCGTTGCTGCCATCGTCGGCTCTAATACCGTCGTTATCATCCCCGCCACCGCCACTTCCGCAGGCGATGAGCAGGCTGGTCCAACACAAAAACAACGCCAAATACCTGTGATTGACGATCCACAATAGCATTTTGTCCTCCCACCTTTGTTTGTTCCTACATGAAAGCAGAGAATTACCTATGCAGCCTTCTGAGGTGGATACATCTTTACGACTCTGTCTCAGGCATCTATCGAAGAATGCTATTATCGGATGACAATCTGAGAACTCCGCGTCATTTCGCCAAAATGAAGAGTCAGCGGTGCTATCGAAGGGAATCGCTCATTGAAGGCGAACGAAATCCATCCCAAACACGATGCTGTGCATGACTATGGCTTGCTTCCGTAGCAGCTTGATGGAGGCGACGCCGCAAGCATCGGTTCTTTATCGGTGTTGATCTTCAACCCCTAATTAACTTTTAACTATCACTGGGATTATTAAGTTTAATTCGGTGAGAATCCAGCTGTCAAGACACTCCACATAATACATGTTCCTGTTGTACACCCTATGGGTTTTCGAACCTTTTGATTCGTCGAGATGATCGGCGTCAACTGCCGCACTTCAAGCGCAGCCTTATCGTACCCTGCAGATATATCCGTCCCCAATACCAGGCAGTGCCGCGTCCACTGGCCGTCTCAGCGGTTCAAGCACCCGCTAGTTCATCGTAGTCGGTCTCCCACCCAGGCTATCAAGGCGGTGCCTTGGGCAGAAGCCCATCTACACACCAATATCCAAAGGAGGTAGGTCATGAAACTATCCAATGGTAGGGGCGTGAAGGCCAACCGCATATTATTGAGGCGGGCTTTGTCTCTAAGACCACGGAATTAAACCGGATACAAAAAAGGAGCAATCCGGCGTCGGTATTGGCGATTATTGAACCGAAATAAAGCTGACCATGATACTATCATCCGAGCGGGTTGACTTCCTCTCTTGCCCCATGCAATATGGGTAATATCCCACCTCGCCAGAGTCCTATATCTCATGAAACCTGAGCTATTTACCATTGTCCTGCGCTGAAGATAATCTGCGGTCGTCGATCGGTTAAGTTCTAATCATTTTGTTATCTGAATTATTCATGCTGACAGAGCGCGTAATGTGCCTTGGCAAAGCCACCGGAACCGGCATGCGGTATATATTTATTATACCGATATTATTGCTTATTGAATTCATGCTCGCTATCGCTGTGCCAGCGGATCAGGGGGCGCAGATGGCCTCGTCAACCCCGATGATTATCGGCCATCGGGGAGCAGCCGGTTTAGCACCCGAGAATACACTCACTGGGTTTGCTCTGGCTGCCAAGCTCGGTGTCGATGCCATTGAGTTGGATGTATTGTTATCGGCCGATGGCGTAGTGGTGGCGCATCATGATTTTCATCTGAAGCCGGAAACCACCCGTTCACCTGAGGGTATCTGGGTACGGAAATCCCAACGCTCACTCATTAAAGATCTTTCTATCGATCAGCTGAAAAAATACGATGTAGGTCGGATTAAACCTGGCACCAGCTATGAAAGACGGTTTTCCTACCAACAGCCTGCCGACGGCGAGCGTATTCCGACCTTGAGAGAGGTGATCGCCTTGCTCAGGCAAAATGCCCCCCCTGGTCTGATGGTGTGGATCGAGATTAAGACATCTCCGGAAGCGCCCGAATTGACCCCACCGATTAATACAGTGACCGATGCGGTAGCTCAAGTTGTGACGTCGGAAGATTTTGCCCCGCGTACACGTATTTTGTCATTCGACTGGCGTGTACTGGTCCGGATTCAGAAAACCGTTCCAGACATTCCTACCGTCTATTTAACATCGCAATACAAACAGTTTAAAACTAAAAAGAGGGCTGTCACATTGTCATGGACAGCGGGAATCGACCCGGCGGATTTCAATGCTTCAGTACCAAGAATGATTAAGGCGGCAGGAGGAACCTATTGGGGCGCCAAGCATACGGAGATTTCGGCCGATCAAGTTCAGGAAGCCCATGACCTCGGCATTGCGGTGTATGCTTGGACGGCGGATTCCATCGGCGACATGAACCGTCTGCTGCGAATGGGCGTTGATGGCATCATCACCAATCGTCCTGATCTTTTATTGTCTAGACTGCGGCGATTAAAAGGACAGCTGCAAAATTAAGCTCTGCCGAAAACTCAGGCGCCAAAACCACGCTTGAGGCCTATATAGCTGGCCATCGGTTAATACCGCGAGGTCCTGCATTTGAAATAGCGATTCGGAAGGGTACTACCTGTCGTTTAACTATTTGAGGTTTTCGAAAACGTTGAGAAAGGAGGAATGGGTTGCAGTGAAACCAAAACGCACCTCAATCTAACCGCACACCAAAAAGGAGGGCAACAATCATGAAATCAAAGATATTCCTTTGCGTGGTCGCCTTGATCACTATGATCATGTTTCCTTTTACCGTTGCGGCAGAGCCCACCAATATTAATTGGTGGCATGCTCATGGGGGCCGCCTCGGTGAAAAAGTGGCCGCTATTGCAGATGATTTCAACCAATCCCAAAACCAATATAAAGTGGTCGCGACATACAAGGGGAACTATGCGGATACGATGACGGCCGGAATCGCGGCGTTTCGTTCGAAAAACCCGCCGCATATCCTCCAGGTCTTTGAGGTGGGAACGGCCAGTATGATGGCTGCAAGGGGTGCTATTAAACCCGTCTATGAAGTAATGGCAGAATCGGGCCTGAAATTCGATCCCAATGTGTATATGCCCACTGTTACAGGATACTACACCACGACAGACGGGAAAATGTTGTCCATGCCATTTAATAGCTCTACGCCAGTACTCTACTACAATAAAGACGCATTTAAGAAAGCAGGACTTGATCCCGAGAAGCCCCCGAAAACATGGCCCGAAGTTGCTGAATTCGCGAAGAAATTAATTGCGGCCGGATACCCTGGTGGTTTTTCAACAGCCTGGATCTCATGGATTCAATTGGAGAACTTCAGTGCCTGGCACAATGTTCCCGCTGGTACAAAAGCCAATGGTTTTGGTGGGATGGATACCGAATTTCTGTATAACAGCCCAATGCATGTGAAGCACATTCAACAGCTGGCAGACTGGCAGAAGGAAAAGATCTTCATCTATGGAGGTCGGCGCAACCTGGGGAATGCCAAGTTCTCCTCGGAAGAAGTCGCCATGTATACCGAATCATCTGCAGGATATGCTGGATTTACGAAAACCTGCAAATTTGAGTTTGGTACCAGTATGCTGCCCTACTGGCCCGATGCCAAAGGAGCCCCTCAGAATACCATTATCGGTGGGGCAAGCCTTTGGGTCATGGCCGGACATTCTCCCGAGGAGTACAAGGGTGTGGCCACATTTTTCAATTATATTTCATCACCAGAAGTACAAGCCGATTGGCACCAGTTTACCGGTTATCTACCTATCACCCTTGCGGCTTATGATCTGGCCAAAAACCAAGGCCTCTACAAGGAAAAGCCCGATATGGAGACGGCTTTAAAACAGATGACCCTAAACAAACCCACCGAAAACTCAAAGGGACTTCGGTTTGGCAACTATGTGCAGATGCGTGATATCATCTACGGTGAGCTGGAGGCCATTTTTGCCGGAAAAAAGACCGCCAAACAGGGGCTCGACGACGCTGTTAAAGCAGGTAATAAATTGTTGCGTAAGTTTGAAAAGGCCAACTAACCGTCTTGGAATGTGGTTGTTGCACCTTTTTCATCGGGGACAGGATTTACAGGGTACGGCCATGCAAATTCACATTCCTGTGAATCCTGTCGTCACCGAAGAAGATAAATCCGAAGGCTGGCACAGTAGCCTTTCATGAATCTCTTCCTCAAGCACTTGTTTTGCGGAGGCGCTGCTTTTGAATACCCCGCATAAACTTTTTTGAGCGGCGGAGATAAGCAAAGAATTCCGAATCCTATGGAAAAACGCGTTATATTCAGCCATAAGGTGCTCCCTTATGTTCTGGTCACCCCCC
>JAAUYD010221040.1_pt1 | contig 55515 bp, 54 predicted proteins | sample 7278101 | NCBI WGS metagenome assembly JAAUYD01 (sample SAMN14350128, study PRJNA611818) | marine sediment metagenome | isolation source: surface marine sediment (0.6m) | place: French Polynesia: Moorea | collected 2018-08
TCAAAATACAAATTCTCCCCACACTCCCCACCCCTCCCACACTTCCCACACTCAACTTAACTAGAATATTGATACACCCAATTGAAAACCGCTATTATCCCCCACTCTGGCTTTACCCCACTGTTTGACGGAATTTAACCCACGGAAATTGGGGTCAATTTTTCCCTCCTCAGTTAACTTAGCTTGAATATCATGGAGATAGCGATAGGCTTCCCACTCTTGCCAAATTTGCGAGGTTTAACCTTGCGAAGTTCCTTCCCATCACCATCAAGAAATTGCTTAAAAGGGTAGATTTGGCAAAGAATTATTACAGAATCGTAAATTCCTAGCTCGAATTGGTCAAACGTTTCACCAAGGCTGTTGCCTTGGAGGGAACGCAATACTACTCGGATAAGCTTGAAAAGTTCATGAAATAGAGAGTGTGGGGAGTTTGGGAGGTGTGGGGAGAATTAAGCAATACACATGGTTTTCTCTTCCCACCCTTCCCCCTCTTCCCTCTATTCCCCATCCCTCTCTCAACAGATAAATTTGTTAACCGAGCAGTATTGGGAGGGAACGGGGAACGGGGAATGGGCAATAGTTTCTTGAGTGCGTCTTACATTCGCCTACGATAAGAAAATTTACCCTAACATTTATTTTTTATTTTTTAATTTGTTTATATCGCTCTTTAAACTCCCGTTGTTGTTGTTTATGATCCACAATAGGTTGAGGATAACCGCAACTATGGGCTTCTAAAGGGGGTATTTTTCCAGTTACTAAATATTCCGTATCAAGAGAACTGATTTCAGGAACCCATAGACGAATATATTCCCCATCTGGGTCATATTTTTGTGCTTGACTGGCAGGATTAAAAATACGTAACGGTTTTGGGTCCATTCCACTAGATGCACTCCATTGCCATCCTCCATTATTAGCAGATAAGTCCCCATCGACCAATTTTTGCATAAAATATTTTTCTCCCCACTGCCAATTAATAATCAAATCTTTAGTCAAGAAACTAGCGACAATCATGCGACATCGGTTGTGCATCCATCCCGTTTCATTTAACTGTCTCATGGCAGCATCCACAATCGGATAACCGGTTTTTCCTTCACACCAAGCTTGAAAAAATTGCTCATTATTATCCCAAGAAAAATCCTTAAATTCCTTTCGATAAGGTCCCTGGGCTAATTCAGGAAAAAAGTATAAACAATGTTGATAAAATTCTCGCCAAGCTATTTCTTGTTGCCAGGTTTGTATATTCTCCCTTGCTTCGTCACTACGGCTATTTTCATACGCTTCAACGGTTGCTTGCCAAACCTTCCGAATACCAATAACACCGAATTTGAAGGCCGGACTTAGGGTAGAAGTTCCATCTGTAGCAGGGAAGTTTCGTTGTTCTTGATAATTGTAAATTGCCCTATCACAAAAGTAGTTAAGTTGAGCTTTTGCTGCTTTTTCTCCTGGTTCTAAAATTAACGGTGCATCCCAACTATAACCTAAGTCTTTGGCAGTAGGTAATTCAATCATCCCTAAGTTTTTAACTGTATTTATTTCTTCCTCGTTTAAACTTTCTAATTGTTGAATGGACTCAGCAAGATTGGCTTTTTCTTCTTTTAACCAACTACGCCAAAAAGGGGTATAAACTTTATAAGGATCATTATTACTTTTAGTTAGAATCTCTCCTGGTGCGTGTAATAATTGATCCCAGAAGGTTTGTGATTGAATGCCTTTCTCTTGTAGGGCTTCAATAACTTGGCGATCGCGTTCTTTGCTGTAGGGTTCAACGTCATTATTCCAGAATACGCACTTAACCTTTAAAGCTTCTGCAACTTGAGGAATGATCTGTGTCGGTTGTCCTTGAAAAATGAATAACTGACTGCCTAACTTTTGATAGCTTTCTTGTAAGTCTTTTAAACAGCCTAACAGATAGCTTACCCTAGCAGGTGCAATATCATCTCGCTTTAAAATATTGGGGTCGAAACAAAATAAACCCACTAATTTACAACTGTATTCATAAGCTTTGGAAAGTCCAATATTATCAGATACTCTTAAATCACGACGATGCCAAAAAATTACAATATTTGTCATAGATAAAAGTTTAAAGATTTTAGATAGATAAGGTAGGTAAGATACAAACTGTACTGTTAACTATTTTACGGTTTGTTGAGACGTGGCCTACCCTAAGTATCTAAATAGTATAGAATTTTTGCTATCTTGTTACTTTGGTTAAAGTAAGCAAACCAATATCTTTATGCCCTTTCATCAAACAATTGTAGTATGGAGTCGTCAATGCTTTGCTTCAAGCTGTCTTCATCTTCATACAATCTAATTTCAATCCGTGGAAATATACTACTGCCACCTGTTTTTTCTGCCTCTTGTAATAAGTATGGTAAATCTTTTTTCTCTCGAACTAAAATCAACATAGGTTTACGCAATGCCATTGCATAACCAGCTTCAATGAGAACACTCGACAAAATTTTATCAGGATAAACAAAGATAAAAATATCAGATTGTTCTAGTTCTGACATATCCCTCTCTAATGCAATGGTGCTACTATTAAATTGCTCTTTAGATGCTAAATTCTCACCAGCAAAATAAACATTTTCAAACCCATACTGAACACTTAGATGACTAGCCAAACCTAGAATCACCTTTCTATTTTGCTTATAGAGAGCATCATCACTAAAACCACTCATAGGTGAAGCAATAAACGCCCGCTTACCTTTGGTTGGCAAAAGCCACTCCTTATTTCCTACTTGTGGCAATGATACTTGTTCAGAATGATCTATAATGGGATTATATGCTATTGTCATAATTAAGTAAATTTTTCAGTGAACACTACAGCTAGTTCTATTTCGCTGTTAACTGCCCTTCAGGCGAGGTAGCAAGCAGGAGGAAAGATTTTAGTTAGTAGTAAAGCCTTCTTGTTTGGCCCAATTGGGTTTGGGTCCCTCACCAAGAGGTTATGTCTAAATCCCCCTGTAACTAGGCTCCTGCCTCCTTCAATTCCGATTTGATAGTAGATTAATTAAACCAAAAAGATTTTGGTTGAAATCAAATTATAACATATTAAAACCAACAAGGTCAATATTTATCAATTTCATATTCATTAACCTTTTTTAAAAATGTCTTTACCATCCTGTTCGATTGTCTTGAGAACATCATCAATTGAGGGACATTGATAAATACTAATACTTGGTAAGCCATTCTGCCTTGAAGCATTGGATGCTTCTCTAAGTAAATAGGGAAGTTGATCACGATCATGAACAAACCAAACGCTATCTTTACGGAGTGCTAGTGCCATACCAGCCTCAAGTAGAATGCTCGATGCTAAGGGTTCAGGGTAAATCATAATAAATTTTTTACTTTTTCCCATCTTTTCAAAGTTCTGTCGCAGGGCAACTGAGGGTGCCTGAAACTTTGCTCTATTCTCAATATCAGTTCCCGCATAAAAAGTCAGTTCAAGGCCACAAAATTTGCGTAGTGCTGCTTTGATTTTTATAATCTTTTCGCGGTTTAGCCTTAGGTCATTATCATCATCCCAAGAATCCATCGGTGCTGAAAGAAAGACATCATATTCATATTGTATTTCAGTTTCAGGGGAACTAAGAGAAGGGTTAGAAACTGAATCAAAACGAATACGACTACGTTCAAGGTAAATAACTCCCCAAATAGCAATTGGGAAGTTCATTAAACCTAAGATAATCGCAACTAATTGAGTCGTTCCCTCAAGTTTCCATATGCAGACAACAAGTATAGATTCAAGAAGTAGAGAAAATAATCCTAATAATTGAGTTGATGTTTGTAACTGTGCCAAAATTTCGGCAATATTTCTTTGTTGTGGTTGCTCAGTCATTACAAATCTCTTTTAATCAATAAAATTAGCTATTTCTTAGCACATCAAAACAGAGATGTCAATTTATCAAAGATAAACAAATAGCTAGTCGTTATTACAAAACCAAAGTACCCTAACTCATCAGTGATCTAGGTGTACTTTGGTTAATTATTTTTGATTGAGATTGAGAACAACCTTAAACTTTTACTACATCCAATTACTTCTAAGTAAACTCAGAAATATCTTCCTTGCATTCATCAGCTAAGTAACATAATGCACGGAACCTTAACCCTACCAACTGTTCATACAAAGGATTCAGTTTACACAAGGGAGGAATATGAACGACTTTGTGACCAAAGAGTTTAATATCCCGTTCAAAAGGACATTGAGGGGGAACCATTTTACAAATAAATCTGGCTAAACTAGGATCATCAATATCCATCCCATCTAACCAATCTTTGAGAGGATGCAACAAGTCTGGGTGAGGGTGAGGACGACTCACCAAAGGGGCTGAATCACCGATTTCTTGGGCTTGAGGATGATCTTCTTGGGGTTCACATAGCGTATGTTCTAAAGACGCTAACGCCTCTACTTTTAGCCCTAAAGCGTCGCTATATTGATGTAGAAGTTTAGCCTCGGAAGCGGAATAGATCCCATCAGCGATCGCTACTAAAACCGCAGTCCTCAAGAAGTTTTCCCCAGTATTAGGATCATGGCCTAGAATATTTGCCAACTCTTCTGGTTCAATGGACTTATAAAGAACAACCTCTTCGTCGTCAATGGCTAAATCTTTTGTTAAATCTGAAATTAACTTTTGTTCTTGCGGGTCATAGTCACCATCACACCAAGCAATGGTTAGTAAACCCCTCAACCAAGCGGAAATTTGTTCTTTTGTGTATGGAGATTTCGCTACACTTGCCATAAGAATTTTATAGTCAACTTTTTTAGGTTAGTCATGGGGGACATACCGCTTTGCACAAGTGAAAAAGCAAAGGTTTATTCTTGCTATTCATATCCATTTCCTCTGCTTAAACTGTCAGACGTTTATGTTCCCCTTTATTCAGTGTAACTTTTTCTCTGGACTAACCTCGGTAGTTTATTGAACAATCACGGGAATTCCTGTTTGCACTAATTCGTACAATGCTTTAACATCTCGGTTCCGCATTCTAACGCAACCATGAGAAACCGCTTGTCCCATGACGTGTTCTCCTGGGGTTCCATGAAACCCTATGTATTTCCCGTCTTCTCTTGAAAAACCAATCCAACGTTCTCCGAGGGGACTATTAGGGCCGGCCGCGCTAACTCGACCGTTCCAGGGGTTCTTCCATTGAGGGTTTTCTACCATTTGAAAGACTGAAAATTCCCCTCTGGGGGTTTCCCATCCGGGTTTACCAATGGCCACTCGATAATTAGCAATTACTTCATCATCTTGATATGCGTACACGCGACGTTCTTTGAGGTTGAGAACGAGGTGTGTGGCCATGGTTTTGTTGGTTTCTGGAGGGGTAACAATGGCTGTTTCTTCTACGGGTGGGGTAGTAGGTAATTCTGTGGAAGGGGTTGGGGAAATTGTTACCTCGGAAGCGATCGCTTGTTTGTTGATCCCTTCAATGGGTAAGAGTAAACTTCCACTAACCAATGTGAGTGTGAGTAAAGAAAGAGTGAATTTCATGGTTGTCAATTTAAGTAAAAATGACGATTGTTTAAGTGAAAAAAAAGAAGAGTAAGATAAGTTACCTATATTCTAGAAGTGGCTTAAAAGAGGGTTACTCAAAATTAGCACTCTCTTAAGAGTTATTTTTTCTCAATTCTTCTTAAAATAGAGACATAATTAATTTATATAAGTTAAAGCTTCTTTACTTATCTTAAAACTTCTCTTTATTATCCTCAATAGTTTTAAAGATTGAAGCTTTCATAGATCAATAACTTTTGTAAGGTTTCTACAGGAATTTGAGTGAAATATTTCCTTTTAAAATGTTCTTCTTTGAGGGTATCTAATAATTTTTTTTGTGAGATGTGATAATCTTCTGATATATCATTTGTTGTTGTGATCTGAATATTTTGATCATTTTGAATGATTAAAAAGCCAATTTTTTCTAAAAAGTCCAAGGCTAAATTAAGACTGCGATCGCTTAATAATAATTTTTCTTTTAATTGTTCTTTTGTTATTACTTTCTGGGTTCGGTTAATATATTTAGCTATTCCTATTAGTTTTTGGATAATGTCTGATGAATTGAATTGATCATTATAAGAATACACTAATGCCAAATCTTGTTGATGATTGATACTTTTTTGATAACTTTTTTGTAATTCATTCCAAGCAACAGGACAACTCTTTAATTGTTCTACATTTGAGTTCAATTGTTCAACTTCATTTTTATTTCTATAATCTATTAAAGTAATTTTATTTCTTTGTAATAATTGATTATTTTCACTGGTTAAACTTTCTCTAACTTCAATTAAACGTACTTCATAGCGTCCTTTTCCGTAGGTATTATAATCCAGTTCTACAATAGCATCACATCGCTTATTTTCTCCTTGGGGTAATTCTTCTTGATAATGTTCCCACCAAATACCAGGAAACCCCTCATCAACGGAACGATCATAAATATTAAACTTGGTTTTTATGTATTTAATTTTATTATCTTTTGCATCCCTAATATTCCGATTACCTAAACTTTCAAACCAACAATTTTGAATCAATAATCTAGGGACAGGATTTCCCATACCATAAGGTTCTAATAATTTTAATTCCCTAAATAAAGATTGACCCAGTTGAGACACTGTTACCACTAAATCGGCTTTAAGGGTAGAACTTAAGGTATTAATATCAATAATTTCCTGTCTCAGTTTTTGATTAATTCTTTCTCTGAATAAAGATAAGTTTTCCACAGGTAAACTTAACCCTGCTGCGAAAGGATGTCCCCCAAATCGATGTAATAAATCTTGTTGAGAAGCGACTAATTGATACAAATCAATGTTATGAATAGAACGGGCTGAACCTCTGGCTAATTTAACATCATTTTCGCTCATCTTTTCTGTTTCAGCAGTGGTTAATAAAATAGTAGGACGACCATATTTTTGAGCAATTTGTCCAGCAACTAATCCTAATACACCACTTTGCCATTGAGGATCTTCTAAAACAATCACTTGAGTAGTAGATAGGTCTAGTGTTTGTAGTTTTTTTTCTACATTTTTCTGAATATCCTTTTGTAAAGACTTACGACGGGTGTTAGCTAATTCTGTGTCTAAAGCCAATTCTTGAGAGAGTTTATCATCTTTACTCGTCAGTAATTCTACAGCGAAATGAGCATCTCCTTGAATGCGACTAATGGCATTAATTCTAGGGCCAATTCCGAAAGAAATATCCGTCGGGCGATCGCCACTTCTTTTACATAATTTTAGTAAATAAGCAACCCCTGGACGGGTAGTATTCGTTAATTGTTGTTGTAGCTTTTTTAAACCTTTTTGTGCTAAATAGCGACAGTCTCCTTTTAATTCTACTAAATCAGCAATTAACCCAATAGCCACTAAATCTAATAAATTTTCTAAAGGATTTTCGGGAATTTCTGGAAAAGTTATATATAAAGCTTCAACTAACTTATAAGCTACTGCAACACCTGATAAAGAAAATAAAGGATGATCCTCAGAAAAATAGCGAGGATTAATAATAGAAACGACATTGGGTCGTTCATCAGGCAATGTATGATGATCCGTAACAATAATATCGATTCCTAAAGAGTTAGCATAATTAATTTCCTCTAAATTAGTGCTACCAGTGTCACAAGTTACGATCAGTTTAGTTCCTTCTGTAGCTAATTTTTTGATTCCTGGAATATTTAAACCATGAGATTCTGTTGCTCGATTGGGTATATAATAATTAAGCTGTAGATGAGGAATAAAAAATTGTCCAAGTCCTTCCCATAAAACACTGGTAGCAGTAATTCCATCCGCATCGAAATCTCCCCAAATGGTTACTTTTTCTTGATTATCAATAGCAACTTTTAGCCGTTTTATAGCCAATTTCATTTCATAACCAAATTCAAAAGGACTCAAAGGCTTATAATAATTTGAGTCTAAAAAACCTTTCAATTGTTCTGGGGTTTGAATCCCTCTATTCCATAGTAGTTGAGCAGCATAAATTCCTTCAGAGTCAGTATAATAACCATTAACAAGATTAACAAACCAAGACGGTAAAGAAACAACAGGTAAAACTTGCCATTGAGAGTGAACGGTATCCATTATTAACTATTTTTAATTAAAAATTAAGATTATTTTCACAACTATATTTATAGCAGTTCTCATACTTGTGAGGTACAAACTTTTATAGTTTTAGGAGTTCGGGAGTTCAGGAGGGCAGGCTTCGCCTGTGCTACGCAGCAGAAGTTGAATATTAGGTGTACCTCATGAGTCCAGGAAATGCTATATTAGCATACCATTAAAAATTAGATTGAACCTTTTGGCAATGTCCCTAGTCTAAACAGGCGAATTCAGTGATAGAGTGAGCGTAACCGTGTTAGCAGACAACACTGCCAATGCAACAGAAACAGATATAGTGCGTCGCTGTCAGGAAGGAGATACCCTTTCCTTTAAACAACTGTACCGACGCTATCAACAACGGGTAAGAGCGACTCTCTATCAATTATGTGGGAGTGAAATGCTTGATGACTTAGTACAGGAAGTATTTCTTAGAGTTTGGAAAAATTTACCAAAACTACGAGAACCATCCTATTTTTCCACTTGGTTATATCGTATTACTTGGAATGTTGCCACCGATAAACGGCGGAAATTTGCCAAAAATTTATCTTTAAATGATGATGGTACAATCCTAAATATTATGCCATCTCGTCCTGAAGATACACCAGATTTAATGCGACTTCATTATCAAGATTTAATTCAACAAGGATTACAATCACTAAGCTTAGATCATCGTGCTGTTTTAGTCTTACATGACTTAGAAGATGTTCCCCAAAAAGAAGTTGCTAATATCTTAGAATTACCTCTAGGTACTGTCAAATCTCGTTTATTTTATGCTCGAAATCAAATGCGTAAGTTTTTGAAAAAACAAGGAGCTTTATAATGTCTCAATTCCCAAAAGATGATCGAGAATTAATCTCCTTTCTGCAACAATATCGTCCCTCTCCTCCTCCTGAGAATTCTGCTTTAGAAAAACAAATTTATCTCAGGATTTCCCACGAATCTCAACATCACAAAACTCATCAATTAAGATGGTTAATCCCTAGCTTAATTACTGCTAGTTTATTAGCAGTATGGGGAGTTTATAACCTAATGAAACCCTCTGAATATGAACAATTTGTTCAGGAATCTCAAACTATAGAAACAGCAGAAATAGAAGATTTCATGATCAATGCTTGGGAAGAAACCATGAATACATCCCCTTGGGAAAATTCTAACCAATCTATTTATTATCAATGGATTTCTGTTGATAATCAAAACCATCAATATTTAGTTTCCACCCCTTGATTTTTAATCCCATAATCTATCGTCAATTAATGAGTAAAGATTACTATGATTTCTAAAGAATTTGCCTTGATTGTAACGGTTTTAACCCTTGGTCTTGGGGGAACAATGGCCCTAGCTAACTCCACTCAAGAACCACCATCATCTATATTACTTTCCGAAACTAAAATATTAGCTCAGGAAGAAGAAAATAAACCCAGAAGGAGAGAAAGAGCGCAACAATTTCAACAATTATTAAATCTCAGTAACGAACAAATGCAGCAACTGAAGACCATCAGGGAACAATATCGTCCTCAAATGGAACAGTTAAGAATACAAATGCAAACAAAAGGTCAAGAATTGAGTCAAATGATGCAAGGAAACGCATCAGAAAATGACCTAAGAAGTAAGCATCAAGAAATTGTTAATATTCGTCAACAAATGGGAAACTTACGCTTTGAAAGTATGTTAGAAATGCGAGAAGTTTTAACCACAGAACAACGTCAACAGTTTGCTCAATTTCTACAACAACGTCGTCAAAGAGGGGGTAGAAATCGTCCTAATTTACAAGAAATGCCTTAAACTAAAATTTTACTCAATTTTAAGAAAAGACCAAGACGATATAACTTATCTTGGTCTATTATTATGATCTAAAATGTATAAAAATGATAAACAAAACTCAATTGTTACTAATTTTAGTGATCTTACTGATTGTTATTTTTATAAAACAAATTAACCCAGTTTCAGCTAGTATTGAAAATCGTCTGCGAGGAGAGATAAATCGCCTACAAGCTAGAGTTAGTCGCTTAGAAAGTGCTATCACTAATCTAAGACAAAATTCAAATAATAATTATAATCCTCCCTCTTTTAACCCTTCACCCCAGATAGTTGATGGTGAATTAATTGGACGAAGTGATCCTCTATTTGAACGGTTATCTACCTTAGTTATAGAACTAAAAGAAAGGGTTATGGACTTAGAAAAACGGATGAATCAATTAGAAAAATAGAGTATTTAACTAAGTAGGTGAGTATAAATAAACGCATAATGCGATGCACTCCTAATTAAAGCTAGAACCTTGATATAAAGATGATTTTGGGCATTGCCCACCCTACAAATATTTTATCTTTAATTATGCCTACCTACTTACAATCAACTGAAAATATAAATAATCTATTTTGGCAACTAAACCGAAAATTATGTTACCCTACAGAAGCTAAACCCATTAATAAGAACTTTTCAAAGATAAATAACCCTAATAAAAATCATGATATCTTGGAAAGATTTACTAAAATCCTATCATAACTATAAAAATGTTGCCATTTTTAGCATTTTAGCATCTGGAGCCTTAGAAATCGTCGATTTAATGGTTCCTTATATTACAGGACAAATTATTAATGTTCTGTCTTATCAACCCATCGATACTGTTTTACAAAGATTGGTTGATTCTCTTGCTAAAATGACTAACTTTCCTAATAATCAGGTCTTTTCTTTAGGTATTTTATTAGGAATTATCTGTTTAGTGACGGTGGTTCGTTCTCCTATTCAACCCTGGTTAACGGATTGGTTTCACTGGGAAATTGCTTTAAGAGTTCGTCAAGAACAATTAAAAAATACCGTCAGAAAAATCCTTACTCTACCTTTATCTTTTTACGATGAGTATAACCCTGGACGGATTACCAATCGCATTGCGAAAGGTGCCGAAAACCAGTTATGGACTTATCCAGAAATTGCTGGAGAATTAATGCCCAAAATTATTAGGGTTTTGGGTATTTTTGTCATTATTTTATTAATTGAATGGAAAATTTCTTTACTTTTTCTCATTTCTTTTAGTCTCATTTTATTTTTTAGTATTAGACATTTAAACAAAATTCTTACCCAAGAAGAATTACTAGATAAACATAGTGAAAATACCCAAAGTTTCACTTCTGAACTAATTACTAATATTAAAACCGTTAAAAGTTTTGCAACAGAAAGGAGAGAATTAAATCGACAAGATAAACGATTAGATAGAGAACTAAAATATGGATTGTTTCGTATTCATAGAGGATATGTCAAATTAGTAACTTGGCAAAAAACTGTGATCCAATCTTCAATGTTTTTAATTCTTGTCTATAGCTTGATTATTACAGTACAGGGTAATATTTCTTTGGGTCATTTTATTACTCTAATCACGGTTTCTAGTATGGCTTATGCTGAATTAGATCCCATTACCCAACTAGCAGAAATTTTTGCCCGTCGATATAGTTCTATTTCTCGCTTTCATGAATTTTTACACACTCCATCTGGAGAAGATGCAGCAATTTTAACTCAGCAATCTATTGATCATAAATCCTATCAATTTACAGGAAAAATACACTTTAATAACCTATCTTTCGCTTACCACGAAAACCACTCGATTCTAAAAAATATTAACTTGCTTATTCATCCCTGTGAAACCGTGGCGATCGTAGGTAAATCAGGGTCAGGAAAATCCACTTTAATTAAACTATTATTACGCTATTTTCAACCCGCTCAAGGACAAATTTTAATCGATGGTCAAGATATTAAAACTTTAGATATTGTTCAATATCGCCAACGCTTAGCAATGGTTCACCAAGAGGTGGAAATTTTTAATGGAAACCTATTAGATAACTTAACTTATGGTGATAGAACTGTCAGTTTTGAAACAGTAGAAAAAGCGTGTAAAATTGCTAGAGTTGATGAATTTATTAATCAATTTCCTCAAGGTTACTATACCATTGTAGGAGAAAGGGGAGTTCGTTTATCAGGAGGACAACGGCAAAGAATCGGTATTGCTAGAGCCTTAATTATTGACCCTGATGTACTGATTTTTGATGAAGCAACTTCTAGTTTAGATTACGAATCAGAAAGATTGATTCAGTTAGCCATGTCATCTATTTTAGGCACAAGAACCACCATAATTATTGCTCATCGTTTAAGTACCGTCCGAGAAGCCGATAAAATTGTTGTCTTAGACGATGGACAAATTGTTGAAGTGGGAAATCATCAACAACTTTTAGCACATCAAGGTATTTATCATCGTTTACATTCTTTACAAGAAACAGGAGAATTATCCTAGAAGAACATATCCAAAAAAGTTAGATTGAAACGAATAAAAGAAGTTCTAAGCTTTTTGCTCACTTTTCCTACTATTAAAATACTCCAAGACTTCATCACACCATTCAACCCATTGATTTTCAAGACGAATCCCTCTTTTAAGGGTTAAATAAAGACAATAGTCTGATGGAGGTAAAGTATCAATATTCTCTAAAAACTCCTTCTCTTTTTCTCGATAAATGGTTAAAGTTTCTTGATGAATTTGACGACGATGAATTAATTCTTGAACAACAATATCTGGATTTACAATAGATCCTGCTCGAACTTTAACTAATAAATCTTCTCGAATAATTGCTGGTTCAGACGGTAAGGCCATCCACTTTTCTAACTCTATTTTACCTTTTTCTGTCATTGAATAAAGTTTTTTATCGGGACGACCTTGTTGGAGGATAATTTCTGATTTAACCAATCCTTTTTTTTCCATTTTCCCTAATTCTCGGTAAATTTGCTGTTGAGTCGCTTTCCAAAAACAATTCAAAGTCTCTTCAAAAGTCTTCCAAATTTCATATCCTGTATGGGGTTCGGTCGCTAGAGTAACTAAAATCGTGTGAGTTAATGCCATTGCTTCATTTTCAATTTTTAATAGAAATTTAATCGGATTATTGAGTGTATTCGTCAAATAACAAGGTTTGCAAAAAATTCTCCTTGACATGTTCAATTAGTTGAATATAAACTAAGTTTGTATTCAACAAGTTTTATATCTACTTGGTTAGTATACTACAAAACCCAATATATCGGTTTAAGATCATGAGTAAAGTATTGTTAAAACCTGATATTACCGCTAATTTCCCTTTTATTTCTGCTAAAAAGATGAATTTTGGCAATTTTATCTTCACAATCATCATGGGTGGAGGATTACTTTTCGCTGGGTTTATGGTGGGAAGTCAGAATCGTCCCAATGAAGAAACTCAAGTTAAACCAACTCTTGCTACTTCTTCTAACGTTTTAACGGTAAAAACCATAAAAATAGCTCCAATTTCTAGTTATTCAATTCAAAGAACTTATACAGGGGAAACAGCAACCACGAGAGAAAGTCCATTAGGGTTTGAAAGAGGGGGAAAAGTGGTTCAATTATATATTGATGAAGGCGATCGTATTACCAACGGACAAGTTATTGCAAAACTGGATACCAGTCAGCTAGAAACTCGAAAATTGAACCTAGAGGCGCAAAAATCTCAACAATTAGCTATTTTAGATGAATTAAAAAGAGGTGCAAGACCAGAGAAAATTGATGCAGCAAAAGCTAATGTTCAGCAATTACAAGAAAGATTGAGTTTAGAAGTAGCAAAACGGGAAAGACGAAAATATCTGTATCAAGAAGGTGCAATTTCCCTCGAACAGCTTGATGAAGTATCCTTCAATAGTAATGCTTTAGCTGCACAGTTAGCTGAAGCACAAAGTCGTCTTGATGAACTGTTAGCAGGAACGAGAATCGAACAGATTAATGCACAAAAAGCGATTATTAAACAACTAGAAGCGAATATTAAGGACATAAACCTGGATATCAGCAAAAGCTATTTAAAATCACCTTATTCTGGAACAATTGCTCAAAGGTTAATTGATGAAGGGACGGTGGTTTCTACGGGACAATCAATTGTTAAATTAGTGGAAAATGGAAAACCAGAGGTAAGAATTGGCATTCCAGTGGAAAAAATTAGCACAATCAAACAAAAAAGTCAATATTCTGTATTAATTAATAATAAACAGTATTCTGCCAGAGTCTCTGCCATCTTACCAGAAGTCGATTCCGCTACCCGTACTCAAACCCTTGTTTTGACCCTAGAATCGAGTGCTGCGTTTCAAGTTGCCAGTGGTGCGATCGCCAGGTTAAATGTAACTGAAACCATTGCTAAATCAGGATTTTGGTTGCCCATTACTGCTTTAATTAAAGGCGATCGGGGTTTATGGTCGTGTTATGGGGTAATTGAAGGAGAAAATGGCGAAAAAATCGTTGAAAAAAGAGATATTGAGGTTTTATATACAGAAAGTAATCGAGTTTTAGTGAGGGGAACCATTAAACCAGGCGATCGCATTATTACTCAAGGAACCCAACGAGTTGTCCCAGGACAAACGGTGAATTATTAATTATTAATATAGCGTTTCTCTTAACGAGTGAGGTACACCTAATATTTAAGTTCTGAACTCCCGAACTCCGAACTCCTGAACTCCCGAACTCCTAACTCCTAAAACTAGAAAAGTTTGTATCTCACAAGTATGGGAACTGCTATAGTGCATTTTTTTAACTATTAACTATGAACTATAAAATGGCTACTATATTTTATCGAAATTTACGGTTACTCATTTTAACCATTATCCTAATTCTTTTTGTAGGGTTATCCTCCTTTCAACTACTTCCCCGAATGGAAGATCCTGAACTGATATCACGAGTGGCAACCATCACCACTTTTTGGCCAGGAACAAATGCGGAACGAGTAGAATCCCTAATAACTGAGAAATTAGAGGATAAATTACAAGAAATTGCAGAAATTAAGGTGTTAGAATCTGTTTCTCAAAGTGAACTCTCTTTAATTACAGTTGAATTACAAGACGAAATCACCGAAGTTGAACCAATTTGGTCCCAAGTCAGAGATAAAATTAATGATGTTAGGGTTGATCTTCCCACAGACGCAACTGAACCCGAATTTGAGGAAATTTACATAAAAGCCTACGCAATGTTAATTGGGTTAACCTGGGAACAGGATAATGAACCCAATTATGCCATATTAGGCCGTCGTGCGAAAATGTTAGAAGATCAATTACGGTCAATTTCGGGGACAGAAGACATAGAATTGCGAGGGGAACCCGATGAAGAGATTTTAGTTGAAATTAACTCTATTACATTATCCAGTTTAGGGTTAACCCCACAACAAGTGGCTCAAACCATTCAACAAAGTGATGCTAAAGTCGCATCAGGACAACTTAGAAATGCAGAAAATGAGTTATTGCTAGAAGTTGATACAGAATTAGACAGTTTAGAGAGAATTAAACAAATTCCCCTACAATCTTCAGTTTCCAGTCAAATTACCCGTGTAGGGGATGTTGCATTAGTGAGTAAAGGAATTCAACAACCTCCCTCAGATATTGCTATTATTAATGGACATCCAGCGATCGCCATCGCGTTATTAGTGCGATCCAATCAACGCATTGATCAATGGTCACAACAAGTTTATCAAACCTTAGATCGGTTCCGTGAAACCCTTCCCAGTGGATTAGGGATTAATATTATATTTGATCAAACCCCTTATGTAGAAAATCGCCTTACAAGTTTAATTTTCAATCTTTTACTGGGTGCAGGGTGTGTATTTGCTGTAACTTTATTGATGATGGGATGGCGATCTGCGTTAATTGTTGGCATTGCATTACCCTTATCAGGGTTGATGGTGTTTGCAGGGATGCAATGGTTAGGTATTCCCCTACATCAAATGTCAATCACGGGATTAATTGTCGCATTGGGATTATTAATCGATAATGCGATTGTCGTGGTGGATGAGGTACAAAATCGTCTTAAAATGGGTTTAAATCCCATTAAAGCCATTAAACAGACTGTAAATTACCTTTTTATTCCCTTACTGGCATCTACTTTAACGACTGTCTGCGCGTTTTTACCCATTGCATTATTAACCGGTCCTACAGGAGAATTTGTGGGAACCATTGGGATTAACGTCATTATTGCCTTAATTTTCTCTCTTTTAATCTCTTTAACTATTATTCCTGCTATTACGGTTCATGGTACCCCCAAAATTTCTCTTCCCTCTTCCTTTTTACCCTTGCGATGGTTCAATCAAGGATTTTCTTGGGGATGGTTAACTCGAAAATATCGTTGGAGTTTACATCAACTGTTTAAATATCCAATTTTGGGGATTTTATTAGCCCTTTTCTTACCGATAATTGGTTTTATGCAAGCAGGAACCCTTGAAGAACAGTTTTTCCCCCCTGCGGATCGAGATCAATTTAATCTTGAGTTAGAATTTCCTGCATCGACTCCCCTCAGTGAAACCCGCAGTCAAATTTTACAAGCGCGTCAGTTGATTTTAGAGCATCAAGGGGTAAAAAATGTCCACTGGTTTATTGGTCGTAGTGCGCCCAAATTTTACTATAATTTGGTTGAAGGACGCAGAAATGAGCCAAATTACGCTCAAGCTTTAGTAGAAACACAATCTCCAGAAATTTCTCGCACCTTAATCCCTATTTTACAAACCGAACTCGATCAACTTTACCCTAGTGCTAGGGTATTAGTGCGTTCCCTCGAACAAGGTCCCCCAGTAGAAGCACCAGTTGAAGTGCGTTTATACGGCTCAAATTTAGAAATTTTAAGCAATTTAGGCGAAAAATTACGAAAAGAATTAAGCCAAGTTTCTCACATTACCCATACCCGTGATAGTCTCAGTGAGAATTTAGCTAAATTAGGGTTACAAATTGATGAAGAAAAAAGCCGTTTAACTCAGTTAAGCAACGCTAATGTTGCCAATCAGTTAAATTCAACTTTAGAAGGCATTACAGGGGGAACTATCGTCGAATCTTCCGAAGAATTACCCGTTCGAGTTAGAGTTAATGGGTCACAACGGGGAGACTTAGATAACATTCGTTCCCTTGATTTAACCGCAAATGGACAGTCAATTCCCTTAACATCTCTGGGAAATATGTCCCTTTTACCCGAAATCAATCAAATTACCCGACGCAACGGAAAACGAGTTAATACGGTTCAAGGATTTATTGAAACAGGGATATTACCCTCTAAAGTTTTGTCAGACTTTCAAAAACGCCTAGAAAATGTCAATTTTGTTTTACCAAGTGGTTATACCCTAGAAATTGGCGGAGAATCAGCCGAAAGAAATAATGCAGTGGGAGGGTTACTATCCTTAGTTGGAGGGTTAACAATTATCATGGTTGCAACCTTAGTGTTATCTCTGGGATCGTTTCGTTTAGCAGGAATTATTGGGGTTGTGGGAATTTGTTCCGTGGGGTTAGGATTATTTGCATTATGGTTATTTGGTTATCCTTTCGGTTTTATGGCGATTATTGGGTCAATTGGCTTAGTAGGAGTAGCAATTAATGATTCTATTGTTGTTTTAACCGCCATTAAAGACGATCCAGAGGCAAAATTAGGCAATCCTCGAGCCATTCGAGAAGTGGTTTTACATTCGACGCGTCATGTGTTAACCACAACTTTTACCACCACTATTGGGTTTGTTCCTTTATTATTAGGAGGAGGAGGATTTTGGCCACCCTTAGCTGTTGTCATAGCTGGAGGGATTTTCGGTGCAACTTTACTCGCGCTATATTTTGTTCCCTGTAGTTATTTACTAATTCAAAAAAAGACGGTTCGGCGTGTTTCAATGATACTTTCACAAAAGTGTTGAAAGTTGATTGCTTTCTAATAATCAGAACTTTGTTCAAATTCCTTTCTGGCAACTGAGGCAAAAGCTTAAAGCTTTGTGTTCTCGATACGGAATTGAATATTTGGAACAAGAAGAGTCTTACTCGTCTAAAGCTAGTTTTTACGATCAAGATGAAATCCCTGTTTACAATGCCGATAACCCCAGTAAACATAAGTTTTCTGGTAAAAGAATTAAACGGGGTTTGTATCGGACAAAGGATAAACATTTGGTTTCTAGCGATATTAATGGAAGTGCCAATATTTTAGTTAAAAGTAAGCACAGACTCAATATGAAGCGAGTGTCTAGTGGGTTTTTGGCTAACCCTTTAAGGATTTTTATCTCTTAAGAATCCACTCGCCATAAGGGCAGTGGAGTATGTCAAACCGCTCGCAAAACATAATATAATTGTCAGGCAATCGAAAAAAGGGAAGTATTATGTCAACTGTCGCCCCACCCCTCAACGAACAAGTTGCCGTCGTTACCGGAGCATCACGGGGTATCGGCCGAGCGATCGCCCTAGCGTTAGGAACCTTGGGTGTAAAAGTGGTAGTCAACTATGCCAGTTCCAGTAGCGCAGCCGAAGAAGTGGTAAAACTGATCACAGAAAGCTCAGGGGAAGCGATCGCTGTCCAAGGAGATGTATCCCAAACTGAACAGGTGGATAACCTCATCAAAACCACCTTAGACAAGTTTGGACGCATTGATATCCTAGTCAACAATGCAGGGATCACCCGTGATACCCTGTTAATGCGAATGAAACCCGCAGACTGGCAAGCGGTGATTGATCTCAACCTCACTGGCGTTTTTCTCTGTACTAAAGCTGTCACCAAACCCATGTTAAAGCAGAAATATGGACGTATTATCAATATTTCCTCAGTGGTTGGAGAAATGGGCAACCCCGGTCAAGCCAATTATAGCGCAGCCAAAGCAGGGGTTATTGGCTTAACGAAAGCAGTGGCCAAAGAAGTAGCGAGTCGTGGTGTCACCGTAAACGCAGTTGCCCCTGGCTTTATTGTTACTGATATGACAGAAAAAGTAAAAACAGACGATATTGTTCAGTTTATCCCGTTGGGACGGTTAGGAACCGCCGAAGAAGTAGCAGGAATGGTAAGATTTTTAGCCACCGATCCAGCGTCCGCTTATATTACAGGACAAGTGTTTAATGTTGATGGTGGTATGGTGATGGCCTAGCTACATTTTTCTAGAGATTTAACGAGACGGTAGGGTGGGCAAATCAGAGATTTATCTAGACTACTCATAAAATAGGAAACTTTGCCCACCTTACAAAACTGGGTTTTAATGTTCATGTAATACAGCATTCACAATAAAATTAATTATCTTCAGAAAAACAATGTATCAAAAAATTTTAGTTGCTTTGGATATGTCGGATATAGCAGAAATGGTCTTTAATCATGGCTTATCATTGGCAAAAAATGAACAAAATTCCCAACTATTATTATTACATATTCTTTCAGGAGAAGAAGAGAATAGTCCGTTACCTATTCCTCCTGATCTCAAAGAAATGTATCCAGCAGCCGGTAATGATTTAACTCTACAAAACTGGAGAGAACAATGGGAAGCCTTTGAAAAATCTGGTATTGAAATGTTAGAATCTTATCAAAATAAAGCAACAAAAATAGATATTAGAACAGAATTTCAGCAACTTTATGGTAATCCTGGGTCGAGAATTTGTAAAATAGCTAATGAGTGGCAAGCAGATGTCATTGTTATCGGCCATAGGGGTCGTTCTGGACTGGAAGAATTTTTCTTAGGAAGTGTCAGTAATTATGTGTTGCATCATGCTCATTGTTCAGTGTTAATTGTACAACCTAACTAATGATTAATTTTCAAAATCTCCTTGAATTTCTCGTTCAATAATTTCTTCTAATCTTCCCGATTGTTTTAACTTGACAATGGCTAGATTTAAGTCTCTAGTTAATTTATTATTTAAGGGCAAAACAAAGCCATAATCTTCAAACGCGATCGATAAACTAGCCACTCTAAATGGGACTTCCGGATGCTGATATAAATAATATTGCAAAGCAGGAATATCAAACATTACTCCTTCAGCTTGTCCTGATTTTAAACGCTCAATTGCTTGATCTAAGTTAGGAGATTGTAAAAGGCGAGCTTCATACGTTTTCGCCCATTTCTCACCGGTTGTTCCCGATACCACAGCAATTTGTTTTCCCCTAATATCCTCGGGTTGAGTGAATTCCTCCGTCGCCTCTGCTGATAATAATAAAGTCATAACTGTAGCAATTCCCGCCGTTAAAGAGGAAGAAGCAACCATAGTGATTAACATCCATAAACTGGTAATGACTTTACCCGTTTTTGTAACTGGCGTTTTATCGCCATAGCCAACAGTTGTTAACGTGACTAAAGCAAACCACATCCCATTACCAACCCCTCGAATATACTGTTTAGGAAACTGTTCAGGGTTGCGTCGAGATTCTGCTAACCAAATTAAATTTCCCACAGTAAAAAGAATCAAGAATAAACCCCCCACCGAAGAAATAACAGCCAGTTGAAAAAGAGGACGAATACGATTCCATACTGAATTGTTTTCCCCTGAGATTAAAAGGCCAATTTGGGCATTAAAATAGGGTTGGGTAAAAGCAACTTTTTGGAATCTTTCTGCTGTAATACTAATAGGGCCAATTAAAATATCTAACTCCCCTGCCACAACTCGATCAATTCCTACTTTAACCCCTGGTTGAGCAATAAACTCATACTTTAGGTTAGTGGTTGCAGCCAGTTCCTGCCACAATTCCACACTAATTCCTTGAAAGGTTTGCTCATCATATTTAGAAAAAGGAGGAGAACCCGCTATCCCAACTTTTAAAGGAGTATCATTAGGAATCGTCTCTGTTTGCGCTAATAAAACACTTGAAAATAAACAAGGAATAATTAGAAAAATCTTAAAAAGAACAAGACGAAGCATTATAGCTATGTAGGAATAAGTTGATAATATGATAACTTAGGAAGATTACAACCCATTCATGATTGTGATAAATTTGTAGCAGGACATTAATCCTGACGGGTTTCACCGTTATTTGATTTTTGGAGACTAAACGATGACCATTGAAGGATGCTTGCGAGTTGGGCAAGTTGCACCTGATTTTACGGCGACAGTCGTTATTGATCAGGAATTTCAGACAAAAAAGCTTTCTAGCTACCGTGGCAAGTATGTTGTCCTCTTTTTTTATCCTTTGGATTTTACCTTTGTTTGTCCTACGGAAGTCATTGCGTTTAGCGATCGCTACGAAGAATTTGCTAAGATTAACACAGAAATTTTAGCGATTTCCGTGGATAGTGAATTTTCTCATCTGGCTTGGATTCAAACCCCTCGCACGGAAGGAGGTGTCGGAGACATTGCCTATCCTTTGGTCTCTGACCTCAAAAAAGAAATTAGTATCGCTTATAATGTACTTGACCCAGAGTCTGGAGTGGCTTTACGGGGTTTATTCATTATCGATAAAGAAGGAATTATTCAACACGCAACCATTAATAATCTTTCCTTTGGTCGTAGCGTCACTGAAACCTTACGCACCCTCAAAGCTATACAACACGTTCAAAATCATCCTGAAGAAGTGTGTCCAGCAGACTGGCAGGAAGGGGATAAAACCATGATTCCTGATCCCATTAAATCTAAAATCTATTTTTCAGCAGTTTAACAGTTTTTAGAGTAACTAGGGCATAATCGCTGATCATGCCCCAAAAATTACCTTATTATTAACTAATCAAAATAGAACAAAGTTACTAGCTTACGTTGTTCTTCTGCTTCTTCGCAGGTTTTGAGTAGGGTATGACTGTCATGGAAAGCAAAACAAATCAACTGCTGACAACGAGAGACAATTTCTCGGTTACATAAAGCACTGGCTTCCCCTAAAGATAAGCCATCATTTTCGGGGTTTTCGACTAAATGAATAACCCTTTCTAGCTGTTCTTTGGACTCTCTAGGCTGTTTGGTCAAGCTTTGGGGTAAAATTACCGTTAACAGGTTAGGATCAGCCCGCATGGCCCCTTTAATGGCTGCTGCATTGGTTCCTGTGGCACCGGATGTCATCAAGCGGTTGCCACCTAAAACAAGGGCATAACTCATCATTTCAATTAACTGTTGATGAGTGATGGGAACATGGCGCGAACCTAACAAGGCAATACGTTTTGAACCCGTTTGCTGTATAGCAGCGAGTTCCTGCGCCAAAGTATCTAGGGTAGGAATATCAATTGATTGACTCAAAGATTCTCTCGTAGACTGCAAATGACCGTAAGCTATTCTAGCAAAGGTTTCTCGATTATGGCACAGATTTAATAATTATTCTTAAATCTATAGCACTGTTTATCATCAAATTTCCTGGTTTTGAGACAAGAGGCCAGCCTAAAATTAGGATGGTAATATAAACAATAATAAAAAATTAGTATGGACCCCATAACAACGGCGATCGTAGCTGGACTAGCAGGTGTTGGAAAAGATGCCATCAAAGACAGTTACAATGCCCTTAAATCGGCTTTAAAGAAGAAATTTGGCGAAACCAGCGATTTAGTCGAAGCGGTGGATAAATTGGAGAAAAAGCCCGATTCAGAAGGTCGTAAAGCCACCCTGCAAGAAGAAGTACAAGCAGCCAACGCCCATGAAGATACAGAAATTATCCAATTAGCGCAAGCATTACTAGAGAAACTCAAAGAACAATCTCCCACACAGAAAACCACAACCATTGGTAATGTTACCGCAACAGGAGAAGGAGGTGCAGCCATTGGTAACTTTGAGGGACAAGCGGGGAATATTGGGGGTATTCACGGAAAAAAGTAACCATCTATAACTATTATTACGTCAGTCACGATGTCACGCCGGTTGACGCTGAGTGTGTTGGGACTGATGATGAGTTACCTTGTCCTTATCGGGGGTTGTTTCATTTTGGTCCTAATGATGCAGAATATTTCTTTGGTCGTGACATTTTCATAGAAGAAATTTATAGCGCAATAGAAACCCGTCATTTTCTCCCTATTTTGGGTGCATCGGGAAGCGGTAAATCTTCCGTTGTTTTTGCGGGACTGGTTCCAAAATTACAACAAGAAGGTCATTGGTTATTTACTCATTTTCGTCCTGGTTCTGACCCATTTCATGCTTTATCTTTAGCCTTGATTGCTATTTATGCACCTAATTTAAACGAGACAGAAGTTATTATCCAAAGCCGTCAATTAAGCACTTCTTTATCTCAAGGAAGAATTGCTTTAACAGATATTTTTACCCAAATACAAAACAATTATCCTAACCAAAGATTATTATTAATTACTGATCAATTTGAAGAACTTTATACCCTTTGTGATGATTTAAAAATTCAACAGAATTTTCTTAATGTCTTAATTTCTAACTTTTCTCAAGATAAAAATATAAGCTTATCTTCTCTTTCTAATCTATCTCCTGTGTTAGTAACAACCATGCGGGCCGATTTTTTAGGAAATGCCTTATCTTATCCTGATTTTGGCGATCTTTTGAGAAAAAATGATACAAAAATCAGGTCAATGAACCGTCAGGAATTGACAGAAGTTATTGAGAAACCGGCGCATAAATTAGGAGTTATATTTGAGTCAGGATTAGTTGACCGTATTCTCGATGATATAGAATCTCAACCTGGAAATTTACCGTTACTGGAATTTGCTTTAACTGAGTTATGGAATCAACGAACCAGTAAACAATTAACCCATGAAATTTACGAAAAAATTGGGCAAGTTCAAGGTGCATTAGCCCGTCACGCTGATGAAAAATACAAAAAATTAACTGAGGTTGAAAAGAAAAAAGTAAGACATATTTTTGTTCAATTAGTGCGTCCAGGAGAAGGAACAGAAGACACAAGACGAATCGCTATCAAAGAAGAATTAGGAGCAGAAAACTGGTCTTTAGTTAAACAATTAGCGGATGCTCGTTTAGTCGTCACCAGTCGTAACAAAACAGAACAAGAAACCGTAGAAGTGGTTCATGAAGCATTAATTAAAAATTGGGGAGAATTACAACAATGGATGAAAACTGATCGGGTTTTTAGAGCTTGGCAAGAACGTTTACGAGCAGCAAAAAAACTATGGGAAGCAACTAATAAAGATAAGGGGTCTTTATTACGGGGTGCAGCTTTAGCAGAAGCTGAAGAAAGACTAAAAGAACGACCCGATCAGTTATTAGCTGAGAAAGTATTTATTGAAGAGAGTATTAAAGAAGAAAATCATATCAAAAAGCGTAACAAGCTAATTACTGGGAGTATTGTAATTGGTTCTTTGCTTGCAGTTATAGTAAGTAGTAGTTTAGGTTTAATGGCACGGTATCAAACAAAACAAGCTAAACTTAATTTAGCTGATTCTATGGCGCAGACTTCTATGATCTTATTTAATGAAGAAGAGGAACTAGATGGCTTAGTTGAAGGGATTAAAGCAGGAAAAATTTTACAAAAATATGGAGAAAAAGATCCAGAAGTATTAAAAGCTTTGATGACTAATATTTATAAAGGAACTGAATCTAATGTGTTAGAAAGTAATGATAAAATGCCAATTAGACAAGTTGTCTTTAGTCCTGATAAACAGATTCTAGCTTCTATTAATCATCGAGGAAGCGTAAGAATCTGGAATTTCCATACGGGAGAAGAAGTTGAATTGCCTCCTCATGCTTCTGATTTCATTGATCCTGGTGATACTTTCCACTATGATTTGCTTATTCCTAATAAACTTAGTTTTAGTGCTGATGGAAAAACTTTATACTCTTTTGTTTCTTCAGCTAGGAAATATATAATATGGAATGTGGAAACGGGAAAAGAAATACCAATAATTTCTCCTGATTATAGTTCTAGTAAGAAACGTGTCTGGAACTCTAATCCAGGTGAACATGAAGATATAAATTATGGTCATATAATAGCTTATGATTATGTTGACACTGACCACACAATTAAGATTTGGAATTTTCAGACTGGGAAAGAAGTTAGCATTATTAACTATGATAAAGATCAAAAACTGAGTAGTATGGAGTTTAGTCAAGATGGGAAAATTTTAGCTTCTATAAGTGATAGTGGAATAATTGAACTTTGGGACGTTACAACAGGGAAAAAACTCCAAACTCTAATAAGAGAAGATAAAAAAATTAGTATGATTCAATTTAGCCCAGATCAAAAAATGTTAGCTTCTATCAGCAGTGATGGAAGTATTGAGCTTTGGGATATTGAAAAAGGGGAAAAACTTCATAATTTTTCTGGTGATGATCAGGAGATAAAGATCGTTCCTAAGTGGTCTTACTCAGAAAATAAAAGACAAATCAAATTTAGCCATAATAATGAAATTATAGCTTCTATTGGTGGCAAGACTATCCAACTTTGGAATGTAAAAACAAAGAAAAAAATGCACACTATTGTTAGTAAGGATAAGTCATTTATTGATGCAAGTTTTAGCCCTGATAATCAAAGATTAACCTCCGTACAAGATGACAATACTATCCAAGTTTGGAGTCTGCCAACAGGAGAAAAGATCCGAACCATCGCCAGCAACGATCAAGAAGAAAATCAACTAACTTCTGATGGTAATATTTTTGTTTCCATTATTCATAATACAATCAAACTTCGTGATGTCCGAACACAAGAAAAAAACCTAAATACTTATAAAAATCCAGGTTTTATTAGCCATAATGGTCAAACTTGGGCTTCTATTAATTTTGATGACCAGACAATCGATATTGGCGATGTTAACACGGGTAAAACCCTTAATACTATTCCCTACAAAGATAAAAAAATTAGTGATTTACATTTGCGTTTAAGTCCTAATGGTCAGTCTTTAGCTTTTATAGATAATGATAATAAGGAAATCAATATTTGGAATACGCAAACAGGCCAAAACGTGAGAACTCTTACAGGTCACGACAATAAAATAACTACCTTTAGTTGGAGTCCAGATAATTACACCGTAGCCGGTGGAAGTTCTGATGATCAATTGATCAATATTTGGACTTTGAAACTAGGAGATAAAACGCCTTTTCCTCTTGTCATTTATGATGATGAAATGACGGATATTAGTTTCAGTCCAGATGGTCAAGCATTGGCCTCTAGTTCTGCAAATGTCTCATTATGGAACACTTTTTTGTTAGCTGAAAATGTAGAGGGGATAAAGGGTTTGGGGAGTATGCAGGGTAGATCGAGTCAGGACTTGCCACCCCACATTTTAGTAAGCGATGCTATATATTTAAGTCAGGGAATCGATATTCCTCATATAGTTGCACAACTTCAAGTAGGTTTCTTGTCTTTTCTGAGTCATGAAAACGCAGTTAGAACAGTAAGTTTTAGTCCTGATAGTCAAATTTTGGCTTCTGGGGGTGATGATGGGATCATAAAACTTTGGGATATTAACACTCAAAGAAGCATTAAGACTTTTGTGGGTCATCAAAATATAGTCACCAGTGTCAATTTTAGTCCCGATGGTAAGATTTTAGTTTCTGGAAGTGATGATAATACCATCAAACTCTGGGATATTGAGACAGAACAAGAAATTGTGACTCTTTTCGGTAACGACAGGTGGATCGCGGATATCAGTTTTAGTTCTGATGGTCAGTCTTTGCTTTCTCGCAATGCTACTGGTGTCGTTAAACACTGGGATATGAGTATCGATTCTTTACTTCAACTAGGTTGCGATCGCATTCGTAATTATTTAAAATACAATCGTACTGTTAAAGAAGAAGATAGAAGAATATGTGATGATATTAAGTAACTGGACAAAAATAAACGTTACAGTTGAGAGGAGTCAGGAGAGAGAATTGTAAACCATTAATTATTAAGTCTGTTCAGAGAACTATCTTGAAAACAACCCGTTACTTTGAAGAACAAGTTTTAGTCAAAAGACCCTATCTCAAGCGAGAATGGTGTCAACAGGCGATCGAGAATCCAGTAAAAAAAGAAATTCAACTCAATGGACGTATTCGTTACTGGATCTATATTGCTGAATTGGACAAATACTTACGAGTTGTTACTTTAGATGATGGACAAACCATTCATAATGCTTTTCCAGATCGTAACTTTAAGGAGTAAAAAATGAAATTTAATTATTATCCTGAAACCGATTCCCTTTATATTAGTTTATCAGAAAAAACAAGCATTGATTCTCAAGAAATTGCCCCTAATATTATCTTAGATTTCGATACTGAAGGAAAATTAGTGGGAATTGATATTGATCAAGCTAGTCAAATTGTTGATTTAACTCGTTTAGAAACTGAGTCATTGCCCATTAAATCTACAATTAAGTAATGAATTCATAATCTTCTCATAGCAACTAATCTGGAGTTATATCGTATCGGTAAACTACTTTTAAGAAAACAAAGATTAAAATTATTAATTTTTGATCAAAACACCCAGGAGATAGAGCGATGGATAAATTAATTGAAAAATACCGTCAAATTATCAAAAATGTCCTTTCAGAATATATCAATATTGATTATGCTTATGGAAACATCAAAAATGAAGCAATATTTGATGATGTAAACAATCGTTATATTATTCTTTCTTTAGGGTGGCAAAAAAATAAACGAATTCATGGATGCTTAATTCATGTTGAAATTAGTAAACCCTGTGCATCATAGTTAAGAATTTCTGCAATAGAACGAGAATCCTTCACAGGAAGAGAAGAACACCGTAACGCAATCTCATCTAGTTCCTTAGCTAGAGATTCAGCAGAAGATTGCTTTTTTAATCGGTCTAAACGCTCTTTAAGCGATAGTAATACAACCTCTGTTGTTGACTCTCCTGTTAAAGTCGCAAGTTGTTGAATTAGGTGATTAACTTCACTATCTTCGATATGAATAGACATAATTGCGATAAATAGCAATACTGTTATCATAATCAGAAATTAAGTTAATTTCAACTTCAGATAACAAGACAATGACTAAAACCATCAATAGACAAGACCAAATTATAGCAATATTCAAAGAACTCTCTCCCGAAAAACAGCAAGAAGTTTTAGACTTTGCTAGATTTTTGCAATATCAAGCAGAAAATAAGCAAGAAAAACATGAAACCATAGAATCAAAATCTCTTGACGAAGTCGCTGAAACATTTGCCGGTTGTTTAGATGGTGGACCTGAAGATTTATCCACCAACAAAGAATATTTAAGAGGTTTGGGTCAACAGTGAGAAAAAATGTTTTACTTGACACAGGAGTTTTAGTCGCTTATCTGAAACGTAAAGATAAGTATCATCATTGGTCAAAAAATCAATGGAAAAATTCAGTTTTTCCTCTGTTAACCTGTGAACCAGTTATCGTTGAAGCTTGTTTTTTATTAAGTAGTACATATAAAGGAGAAGAAACAGTTATCTCACTCATTGATCAAGGAGTGGTTAAAATTGCTTTTAGTTGTCAAGATGAAATTAGAGAAATTAAAGCATTAATGATCCGTTATAAAAATATTCCAATGTCCTTAGCTGATGCTTGTTTAGTGAGAATGAGTGAGTTGATTAAAGGGAGTTGTATATTAACATTAGATAGTGATTTTCAAGTGTATCGTCAACATAAAAACCAAATAATCGATTTAATTATTCCTAATGATATTTAGTTTTTTATTGTCATAGGGTGGGTAAATTATTTAGTCAAAATGATAACCCACCTAATGAAACTATTGATAATCACATTATATAGTTAATTCAAATAAAAATGAGACAAAACAGACTTCCATTACTGTTAGTATAGTGAGCAATATGCTCACACTCCTCTGCATCAAACTTATTTGAAATGACTATAACCTTAAAATAGTTTAGAGGCTTTAGGAATAACAAAAAATCCTAATCCCAAAAATAATAAACCCATTATCGTCGAAGATTCAGGGACAGATTGACTTGATATTTCCACAGAAAAAGCTGCAAATTTAGTGGGAATAGTATCACTAAAATTATTGTCACTCACCGCTAATAATAATCGTTCACCATTGGGTAAAGTTTCTCCTAAAGTTAATCCTTCAAAATTACCAATAGGATCAAGTGGATTACCAGGAATAGTTGAAAAGTCTAGTAATAGGGTTTTAGAAGCGTTAATAATACCATTGGGATTAGCAATTAAACCATCATTATTACTGACATCTGTTGCACCAGGAAGAGAGACTTGATACAATCTAACCCCATAAGGTTCATTCAAAGGATCAAGCGGGTTTACATTCCTTTCTAAAGCTAGTAATGTATCATGATCAAGGGCGACTAATTCCACTAAACCATGAACCGAATCAACCTCATAAATGTATTCTGCCCCTGCTGTATAATTATCGCCAGTTTCCTCATATTCTAAAATACGAACTAAAGGAGAAAGGGCATTACCAAAAGGGGAAATATCTGTTAAAGTTTGATCTTGTTTTAAAGGGGTTTCTAAGGCAGTAAATAGTTTAGTTTGGTCAGGGGTTATGGTTAAACTTTCAAAAGAAAGATTCTCTCTCACTCCTTCTGTTTGCGTTGAATTAGGAATTAGATAACGACTGTTTAAATTTAAAGCTAAATTTTGATTACCTGACACAATATCAAAACGATTAATAAACGGATTGATACTTAGAACGCCAGCATCAGGATTTAATTGTGAACCCCCTGTAAAAATACCTTCTGAAGCGACAAATAGATCATTCCCTAAAACTGCAATTCCTTCACCATCAACCGTATTATTTCCTAAAACTGTACCACTATCATCCTTAAGAGTTTGTACCCCTGTGATAGTGGGATTAACTTGACTTATTCTTAAATCAACATCAATATTCAGAGTATAAAAACGAGGGTTATTTTCATCATCAGAAATTGCATAATAAGTATTACCCGTTCCTGAATAACTTATCCCAGAAAATTCCCCAACCGTTGTCCCTTCAAAAATTTCTCCTGCATTAATGATTCCTTGATCAATAAATTCAACACTGATGTTAGCAGCAATAGCAGGAAAACTCATAAAACTTAACAGAGAAACTAAAGAAAAACGAGGGAGAAGACGATAAAAAGATTTCATTTTTAAGATTAGAAAGCAGTTGAGGCGTTATTACTTTCTATTTTGGGTTATATTTATCGACTATGACCATTAAAAAATCATAACCCCAAACTCCGCACCCCGAACCCAAATACTTATCGTTACACTCTGATATGATCAATATTCCATCCTTTTGATAAGTCAAGAACGCTTATGGTTGCTGTTCCCCCATCTCCTGATGATATTCGTAACGCTTTAGAAACCCCAGTTGATTTTAATTTTGAGTTACCCGATCCTGAAGATGAAGGGATCGAAGAGTTTGACTTTCAACAAAAATTAGATACGGTTTGGAAAATTTGCGATCGCTTTGATCTGCAAACGGATATTTGGCGCGGTAGAATATTACGGGCGATCCGCGATCGCGAAAAACAGGGAGGAGAAGGACGGGGAACAGGTTTTCTAAATTGGTTAAAACAACGGGAAATCACCAAAAGTCAGGCTTATGCCTTGATTCAGTTAGCAAATAGTGCCGATACCTTACTGGCAGAGGGAGTTTTAGACCCTGAAGCTATCAACAACTTTAGCAAACGGGCTTTTGTAGAAACAGCCAAATCCGATCCCGAAGTACAAAAATTAGTCAGTGAAGCAGCGCAGAAGGGGGATAGAATCACCCGTAGAGAGGTGAAACAGCTATCGGATGAATGGACTGCCATGAGTTCTGATTTATTGCCCTCAGAGGTCAAAGAAAAGGCAGAAGAAGGGACATTACCCCCCCGACATTTAGCCCCTTTGGTTCGGGAAATGGAAAAATTGCCAGAATTACACTTAGAAACCATCCAAAAAGAAATTGCCCAAAGTCCCGATGTGGACACGGTAAAATTATTAACCACCGATGCTAAAAATTTAGCGAAATATCTTGATGCAGCAGCCCAAGTTCAAACCTTAAAAAAATCTCCCTTAGATCTAGAAATGGCGTTAGATGAAGCGGTAAGGTTAGAATGTTTGAATACAGCAGCCGATCTGGTTAAACAAGCATCGAGTTTAGAACAAATTGTGGGAAAATTATATACAACTTGGAAACGTCTGGGCAGTTTATCTGATAGATTGTATGTGGATACAGGTGCAAGTAATCCTCATTTGCGATCGATGTTAACTTCTTTAGAATCTTTGAGTGGGGAAGTGATTGAAGTTCAACTCGATGAAGCAGGAGAAAAAACCGTTAGATTGAAGGTATTAAGCGATTCTGCTGATTAGAGTAAATCATCTTCTGTTAATTGAGAAATCTTTATAATTGACTTTAAAGTTCCTATTTTTAAGCTCTGAAATGAAACTCAATCCAAAAATCACGGCTAAAATTCGCACTGGAAATGAGAGAGGTTACGTAGCAGAATGTGAAGAAATTGCGGTAGTAACCCAGGGAAACAGTCTAGATGAAGTGGTTTCTAATCTCAAAGAAGCCGTTTTGCTACATTTAGAAGACGAAGATCCGAAAACATTTGGATTAGTAGAAAAGCCGATGTTATCGATTATTTATGAACTAGAACCAGAATATACCTAGATTAAAACGACTGTCAGCTTCAGATATTCTTACAATCTTAGCAAAATTTGGCTTTACTATTCATAGTCAACGAGGAAGTCATATTAAATTACGTCGTACAACAACAGAAGGAAAACAAACCTTAACTATTCCTAATCACAAACAGCTTGATACAGGAACTTGTTACAGTATCTTTAAACAAACGGGTAAATATATTCCAGAATCAGACCTTTATCCCTATTTTTATGATGATTAAATTGAAGATGTACAGTCAAAATTACTTGTCAAAAAAGGTTCAACACCGTTAACCCCTACGGAAATGTTTAACCAGACTTTAGGAGATTGATATAAAAAGATAGGATTAACCCGTTGTAGTACAATTAAGAAGGTCTTATGGGGTTTTTAGGACTCATGAGATAAACTTTTTTTAGATATGTCTCACTGATTTATTATTGTTGCTTTAACAAAAAATACGTATGATATCTTTTTCTTTTAATACTTGGTTTCGTCCCATCACTTCTGTTATTTTTGGAACTCTCACATCTTTAACCTTAACGTTACCAACTAACGCAGCAGAAAAAATCTATTTTGTCTATGATTCTCTAATTGCTTCTCTTCCTGTTAGCTCCTTAGAAGTTTATGCAAACGAGGGAAAATTAACTCAACAATTAAGTCAATATTTTGACTTAGCAGGAACTAGCGAAGAGGAAAGACAAGCTTTTAGAGAAGCTTTATCTACTCCTGTTATTATTGATCCAGTAGACTTATCTAGATTGTTGAATACCGATGAAGGGGAAAGAATCTTAAATTATGTTGGTAAAGTGTTTAATATTCACGGGGGAAGAAACGGTAAATATATTATTAGAGGGGCTTTAGTTCAAGCTGCTTTTAATCCAGAAGGATTAACCTTAATTAATTTTTTAAATAGACTGGCTACAGATGTACAAATTGATATCAAAAAAGCCCTAGAATTAGCTGAACAAATAGAAATTATTGTTAACGGGACTTATTTATTCATCGAAGAAGTAGCAAAATTAGCAGCAATTGAAGCGCAACAAGATCCAAAAATTGACTTTTCTCAATTAACCGATCCCCGTCAACCCGGTTCCTTTGAAGTCAAAAAACAGAGATGGAATCTATTTGATAAAACCCGCGATCGCAACTTCTATCTTGAGGTTTACCAACCTGAAACTTTACCCGATCAATCGGTTCCTGTTGTTATTATTTCTCATGGGTTAGCTTCTCGTCCCGAAGACTTTTCAAAGTGGGCTAATCATTTAGCTTCCTATGGTTATGTTGTGGCTGTACCCCAACATCCAGGGAGTGATATTCAACAAACAAAAGACTTTTTAGAAGGATTATCTCGACAAATTTTTATTCGGGAAGAATTTATTGATCGTCCTCTGGATATTAAATATACCATTGATGAATTGGAAAGACGAAACCAAGGCTGGTTTTCAGGCAAATTAGATCTTAATAATGTGGGGGTTATGGGTCATTCTTTTGGGGGTTATACCATGTTAGCTATAGCCGGCGCAACCCCTGATTTTGATCGATTAGAACAAATATGTAACTTAGAAATAGGAGACTTAAATACCGCTTTATTATTACAATGTCGCGCTTTAAAATTAGAAAGAAAAGACTATAATTTTAAAGACGAAAGAGTTAAAGCATTGTTTGTTGTAAATCCAGTTAACTCTGGTATTTTTGGCAATAAATCCTTAGCAAAAATTGATATTCCTGTGTTTATTGCTGCTGGAAGTTATGATCCGGCGACCCCTTTTATTTTTGAACAAGCTGTTTCCTATCCTCGCTTGGAAGTTTCTGATAAGTATCTACAATTACAAGAAGGACAGGCCCATGTTGATTTTTCACAACTGGATGCGGGAATTATGGATACATTAGAAAAAACCACTAAATTAACCCTTCCAAGTCCTCAATTATTAGATAGTTATACTAATTCTATGATGCTATCTTTTTTTGAAGTTTACCTACAAAATAATTCTGAATATCGTCCTTTTTTACGATCAGCTTATGCAGAGTATTTAAGTGAAGGTCAGGAATTTAAAACTTATTTAATTACTGAAAAATCTGCCGATAGGTTAAGTCAATCTATTGAGCAATTTATTAGAGATAATAATATAATTATTCCTGAAGAAAATTGATTACTTCTTACTGAAAAGATAAATATAAGTACATATATGAATATGGGTGATAATGATTACACCCATGATCCTCCTACTTACGATTTCATCCTAAATATAGCACTACGCAAAAACGTGAGGACAGTTTTGGAAGGCCGCATCTACACAGTCTCTGACTGTTTCAAACTCAGGTAACACCCCACACCCCAAACTAGATATCTCTAATTATTTTTGAGAACTGCTATTAGGTTATTAAGAAGTATAAATAAATATGAAATTATTTATTCGCTTGAGAGAATAGTAAAGAGATCACTTGATTTCATAAGTAACATTGAAGTAGAGAAGAAACTCTCGCAGATAACCTCTGAAAACAATGGAGGTGAGAGGTATGATGAAGTTAAGACAAAAAGTGTTTTCTATTGCTGGATTATCCACGTTCATAACCCTATTAATGAGCGCAGGAATTGCTCAAGCTATTCCTCCCTGTTATATGGTAAATCAAGCTGGTCAAACCGTCGATTTATCTTATATGTGTAATGCTAACAGTGATAGAATTCAACCCCAAGAAACCGAACAAGAAGAACGAACTTTCAGTCGTCGAATTCCTGTTAATAATCAAACTTCCCAAGAACCCATAAGAACCTACGCTGATGTCTATAAATATGTCAACAGTGAGGAAGATCAGGAATATGCTTGGAACGATTTCCAATACTATAATCGATTTTTAGAATTTCCAAGTGCTAATGTTTCAAGGAGAGTAACCCGTCAAGAAATTAGTCCTAGAGTTGTCAGATATAGTCGGGAAGTCCTAGTTAATCCTGATGGTTCAGAAGTTGTTCTCACTAATCGGAATTCTAGTCAAATTTCTAGACAAATGGTGATTGGACCCTATGGATTCCCAGAATCTATCTTTGTTGATTATAGTCAAATTCCCTCTGGTTCGTTTCAACCCACTTACTTTCAAGGAAGCTACTCTCCAACCCCTAGGGGTCAACTGACAGGTAGCGTTTACTCAGGACCATCTGGGTCATCTTCTAATGTATTAACGAATTTCTTACGTTAATATTTGATTGAGGTATAATCATTTTTAAGCCCGTTAATTCGGGCTTTATTACATAGATGTACTAACAATAAGATTAAACATTGAATTTGAGAAAATATTATGGTACAAACACAAAGTAAACCTTTAACATTAGATGAGTTCTTAGAGCTTCCTGAAACAAAACCAGCACAAGAATATATTAACGGTAAAATTACACAAAAACCTATGCCACAAGGAAAACACAGTCGCATTCAAGCAGAATTAATTATCGCTATTAATGCTATCAGTAAACCTAAAAAAATTGCTTACGCCTTTCCTGAACTCCGTTGTACTTTCGGAGGTCGTTCTCTTGTTCCTGACGTGGTAATTTTACAATGGGATAGAATTCCCCGTGATGAAAATGGAGATATTGCTAATAGTTGTTTGACTTATCCTGACTGGACAATTGAAATTATATCCCCCAATCAAAGTTATGTTAAAGTAACAGGCAATATTTTACATTGTCTCAATTATGGAACTAAGTTAGGTTGGTTAATTGATTCTGAAACCCAATCAATTATTGTCTTTTTTCCTCAACAACAACCCTTATTATTAGAAGATGTAGAAGATAGTTTGCCAGTTCCTGATTTTTTATCAGAACTACAATTAACTGTTGGTGATATTTTTAGTTGGTTAAAACTCTAAACAATTAATAATTAATAATTAACTATTAATTGTTTCCAGCCAATCCAATAAAATTTCATTAAAGTGATCGGGACATTCATCATGAGGACAATGACCAGCCTGATCTAATTCCTTTAAAGTTATCTGAGAATTCAACTTAGAAAAAGTCGAAGCTAAAGCAACAGGAATCATTCTATCTTGACGACCCCAAATTAACAACATAGGAATGGTTAATTGTGGTAAAATAGCTTGAACAGGAGGAGCATAATTCGGTTGTCTTAATCCTTCAAATAATAAACAAAATGTTCGAGCAGCCCCCTCATCTTGAGGAGGAATAATAATCATATTTACTAATTCATCGGTAATGACTGATTTATCATAATAAGCAATACCAACCCAAGGACGAATCACAGCAGGACGACGAATAATATTAAATAATCCTTTTAATAACCAAGGAGGAGAAAAAAAGCTTTCAATGGTATTAACAATCGGCCTTAATCCTTTGGGTATTGTCTCCTGTCTCAAAGAAACATCAGGTAAACTTAACATCACTAACCCTGCAACCATTTCAGGATAGTTAAACGCTGCGGTTAAACAAACCAAAGAACCAATAGAATTACCCACTAAAATAACGGGTTGGCCAACAAATGTTTGCCAAAAATCATAAACTTGTTCAGCCCAAAGATAAATCGTATAATTAGTTGCTGCTTTACGTGATTGACCAAACCCCAATAAATCTAAAGCATAGACTCGATACTGTTGTCGTAAGATCGGGATATTATGTCGCCAATGTTCCACCGCAGCCCCAAACCCATGTATTAAAATTAAAGGGGGTTTGGTCTGGGCTTCTTCTGTTGTTTCGCTAGGTAAAAAAGTGTAACGAATCGGCCAACCTCGCCAAATCCATTGCCTTTGCCGTCCGACGCGCTTCTCCCAAGGTTGTTGCTGACTCACCCAATTATCCTGTTATAAATCTTTACACCTTTTTATTTTACGATAGCTCACAGAAGGATTAAACTAGGAAGTAAATAGGGTGAGAATTATCATCAACGATATCTTGCTCAAACCTAAAAATAAACTCAATAAATACCACCAGAACTTAGCAGAAAATGATTACAATAAGGCAAGCTACTATGGTAGCCTTAATCATCTACTCAAGTTCATTAATCATACAGAGAGACATTAACAAACGCCTGTGATAGATAAAAGACGCACACAACGCGATCTCCCCAAAATCAACGAAAGAATCCGCTTTCCTGAAATTCGGGTCATTGATAGTGATGGTTCTCAACTCGGGATTATTACCCCTGAAGAAGCCTTAAATGTTGCCCAGCAACGAGAATTGGACCTAGTGTTGGTTAGTGAAACGGCTAAACCTCCTGTGTGCCGTATTATGGATTACGGTAAATATAAATTTGAACAGGAGAAAAAAGCCAGAGAAGCTAAGAAAAAACAACATACGGCTGATGTTAAGGAAGTTAAAATGCGCTATAAAATATCAGAGCATGATTATCAAGTGCGCGTCAATCAGGCGAAACGCTTTCTTAAATCAGGAGATAAAGTTAAAGCCACTATTACTTTTCGTGGGCGAGAAATACAACACTCCAACTTAGCACAAGACTTACTCAGTCGTATGGCCACTGATTTACAAGAATTAGCAGAAATTCAACAAGCCCCAAAACGAGAAGGCCGTAACATGATGATGTTAATGAGTCCGAAAAAAGAGTCTAAGTAAATTAGTTATTGATAATTATCTATGAATATACAGACGTACTATGTGCGTCTGTATTTGTTTAAGAAAAAAAGTGAGGTCAAAACAGGTGAAAATTGTGCCATTCTTAACTTTATTGGTAATAGGATTATTAATGGTAATGCTACTCAATATTATGCCTATCTCTGCCAATGGGGACAATGATTCTCTCTTAATACAAGAATTAAAAGAAAATCGTCAATTATGGCGATCGCAACAGCTAAAAAATTATCAATATATCTATCAACAACAATGTTTTTGTACCCCTCCGAGTAATATACCTCTCAAAGTTTCCATTAGAAATGATAAAATTACTCAAGTGGTTAATTTAAACAACGATCAACTGATAACGGATTTAACATTCCCTCAAACCATTGACCAACTATTTAACATTATCAAAGATGCTATTAAAGGCAATGCTGATGAAATTTTAATTACTTATGATAAGACCTTCGGTTATCCAACTCGTGTAGCCATTGACTATCAAAAAATCCTAGCAGACGAGGAAATAACCTATACCGTTGAAAACCTGAGCAAACTAAATTAATTAACCCCAAAAAATCGTTATGATTAAACCCAGAGATGTTCAAGTTTCCCCCATTGCTTCTGATACCCTTGTTATGCGATCGCGGACATGGGATCGATTAAAATTTGAAATTGAATATGGACTAAAACGGGGAACTACTGCTAATTCTTATGTGATTCAAGGGGATAAAATTGCCTTAATCGATCCCCCAGGAGAATCTTTTACCGACATCTTTTTAACTGCTTTAAAAGAACGAATTGATCCTACTACTATTGATTATTTAATTTTGGGTCATGTTAACCCTAACCGTGGGGAAACCATTAAAGCATTACTAAAAATTGTACCACAGATTACTATCGTCTGTTCTAATCCAGGATCTCTACTATTACCTAATATTTTATTACCAGAATTTCCCACTAAGTTAAAAGTAGTTAAAGGAGAAGATATCTTAGATTTAGGCAAAGGCCATCAATTGGAATTTGTTCCGACTCCGAACCCCCGTTATCCTGGCCAACTCTGTACCTACGATACGAAAACAGAAATTCTCTACACTGATAAATTATTTGGGTCCCATGTTTGCGGAGATCAAATTTTTGACGAAGGATGGCAAGTATATGTTGAAGATCGACGCTATTATTTTGATTGTGTAATCGCCCCTTATGCCAAACAAATTAATACTGCCCTAGACAAATTAAGCGGTAAATCCGCTAAGATTTATGGGACTGGCCATGGTCCTCTGGTTCGTTATGGATTAATGGAGTTAACCGCTTCCTATAAGCAGTGGTTGGAAGCACAAAAAGCCCAAACCTTAAGTGTTGCGCTTATTTACGCCTCTGCTTACGGCAATACAGCAACATTAGGTCAAGCGATCGCCAGTGGCATTACCAAAGCAGGGGTCAGGGTTGAATCCATCAATGCAGAAGCGGCTGAACCCGACGAGATCAAAGAAGCCATTAATAACTGTTCCGGGTTTATTTTTGGTTCCCCAACATTAGGGGGACACGCCCCCACTCAGATTCAAACGGCGTTAGGGATTACCTTAGCCAATGCAGATAAATCGAAACTAGCAGGGGTATTTGGGTCCTATGGCTGGAGTGGAGAAGCCATAGACCTCCTAGAAAACAAATTTCGGGATGGGGGGTATCAATTCGGTTTCGACCCCATCAGGGTGAAATTTGCCCCCACTCAGGCAACGTTAAAAACCTGTGAAGAAGCAGGAACGGACTTTGCCCAAGCGGTGAAAAAAGCCCAAAAACGCCGTCAGCCGAAAAATTCTGTCAATCAATCCCAAACCGATCGCTTACAACAAGCGTTAGGACGCATTGTAGGATCATTGTCCATTGTTACCTGTCAACAGGAAGAGTTAAGTGGGGCCATGTTAGCTTCTTGGATCTCTCAGGCGACGTTTAACCCCCCTGGTTTTACCGTAGCAGTGGCTAAGGAACGAGCGATCGAATCTTTGTTACATAAAGGGAGTTCCTTTGTGTTGAATATTCTTAGAGAAGGGGATCATATCGGTTTGATGAAGCATTTTCTCAAGCCCTTTTCTCCTGGGGAAGATCGCTTTGAAGGGGTGAAAACAGAGGTAGCTGATAATGGTTGTCCTATTTTGCAAGAGGCGTTAGCTTATTTAGAGTGTAAAGTCGGCGATCGCATGGAATGTGGTGATCATTGGGTTATTTATGCGATGGTTACCAAAGGACAAGTGTTACAAGATGGGGTAACTGCTATTCATCATCGTAAGTCAGGCAGTCATTATTAATAATCTCAGTTTTGTAGGGTGGGCAAAGTTTTCTACTTTATGGGTAGTCCAGATAAATCTCTGAATTTGCCCACCCTACCGTCTAATCATACTAGATCCGCTTATTACAGGAGAGTAATATTATTTTTCCCTCTACCTCCTGGAGTTTCCCCTACCCCCTTCACATGAGTATCTACTTTCTTAAAGCGGATTTGGGATCATTATTGCCTGTTGCCTTGAACAAGTCTGATGGCCATCTTAAAAAGTAGCCTCCATTGGCCAGCATCCTTTATGATCCAAGAGGACGTTATATCTTATCAAATACGGATACCGTCTTTTATGCTTAATGTAAAGGTGTCTTTTTGCGAAAACTTGGTTACTAACTAACTTATGGACTTTTCTAGCAACATTGCCAGTCAACTAAATGCTGGGACAATTCTACCAGAAGGAATTGTTATCATTACTCTGATGGTGGTTCTCATTGGGGATCTCATTGGAGGACGAAACGCCAGAACGTGGCTACCTTACGGCGCGATCGCTGGTTTATTGGCTTCTTTATTTGCCTTATATACCGCTTGGGATAGCCCTTCTACTATCGGGTTTTTGGGGGCGTTTAATGGGGATAATTTAAGTATCGTTTTTCGGGGAATTATCGCCTTATCTACTATTGTCACTCTTTTAATGTCGATTCGCTACGTAGAACAAACAGGGACTTCTTTAGCAGAGTTCATTGGAATCATGTTAACAGCTACCTTGGGGGGAATGTTTCTCTCTGGGGCCAATGAATTAGTGATGATTTTTATCTCATTGGAGATGCTAAGTATCTCATCTTACTTGATGACAGGATACATGAAGCGCGATCCCCGTTCCAATGAAGCAGCGTTAAAATATCTCTTAATTGGGGCATCTAGTTCAGCCATTTTCCTCTACGGGAGTTCCTTGTTATATGGTTTATCAGGGGGAGAAACCACTTTAGATGCCATCTCAGCCAATATTTTAGCCACTGAGGGGAATGCGTCTTTAGGACTGGCGATCGCTTTAGTATTTGTTATTGCGGGTATTGCCTTTAAAATTTCGGCGGTTCCGTTTCACCAATGGACACCTGATGTTTATGAGGGTTCCCCGACTCCAGTGGTAGCGTTTTTGTCTGTAGGGTCAAAAGCTGCTGGGTTTGCGTTGGCTATTCGCTTACTGGTAACCGCTTTCTCCTCCATTGTAGATGAATGGCATTTAATCTTCACTGCTTTAGCTATTCTCAGTATGGTATTAGGGAATGTAGTAGCCTTGGCACAAACCAGTATGAAACGGATGTTAGCCTATTCTTCCATTGGCCAAGCCGGGTTTGTGATGATTGGGTTAACGGCTGGAACCGATGCCGGATACTCTAGTATGGTGTTCTACCTATTAATCTATCTGTTCATGAATTTAGGGGCGTTTAGTGGCGTGATCCTATTTTCCCTACGCACTGGAACAGATCAAATTAGTGAATATGCAGGACTTTATCAAAAAGATCCCCTATTAACCCTAGGCTTAAGTCTCTGTTTACTCTCTTTAGGAGGGATTCCCCCTTTAGCTGGATTTTTCGGTAAGATTTACCTTTTCTGGGCTGGTTGGCAAGCGGAACTCTATGGACTGGTGTTATTAGCTTTAGTCACCAGTGTGGTGTCTATCTATTACTACATTCGTGTGGTGAAAATGATGGTGGTTAAAGAACCCCACGAAATGTCTGACGCGGTTAAAAATTATCCTGAAATTCGCTGGAACTTACAGGGAATGCGTCCTTTACAAGTGGGTTTAGTATTATCAGTCATTGCTACTTCTTTAGCAGGGATTTTATCCAATCCTTTGTTTACTTTAGCCAATGATTCTGTCACCAGTACCCCCATTTTACAATCCACCATCATCAATACTCCTATTTCTCAAGCGGAAATACCTTCCCAAACCATTGATCCATGATTTTCTCTGGGGTGGGCAATGCTCACCCTATTTCATAGAATAGATAGATAGTAAAAAACTTTTATTTTTAAGCAATTAATATGTCTGAAATTGTTAATCCTAATCGTATCAGAAATACGGTCATCGCCTTTGCTGCGATCGCCCTGAGTATAGCTATATTTTTTGGCTTTCAAACCCAAACCGGTTCGGTTTCCTTAGAAGCCCAAGCCAAGGACTCAACGCCCATTGAAGTAGCCATGAGCAACGGAAAACCCACCTTAACTGAATTTTACGCCGATTGGTGTACCAGTTGCCAGGCCATGGCTCCAGAACTAGCTCAATTGAAGCAAAAATACACAGAGTCAGTCAACTTTGTCATGTTGAACGTAGACAATAATAAATGGTTGCCCGAAATATTGCGTTATCGGGTGGATGGAATTCCCCATTTTGTCTTTATTGACGATCAAGGAAAAGCGATCGCGCAAACTATTGGCGAACAACCTCCCTCCGTGATGGAAGCTAACTTAGACGCATTAATTGATCATCAACCCTTACCCTACGCTGCTTCAACGGGACAAACCTCTGACTTTAAAACTCGTGTTAATACTCCCTCTAGCGATCCTCGTAGTCATAGTTCTCAAGCTAAGTCTGGGTAATACCAATTCTTAGAAATAACTAGAGATATCTAGTTTGGGGTGTAGGGTGTAGGGTGTAGGGTTAAGTCCTGATGGGGTGACAAGGAGGTTAAAGTGAAGACAGGGTATGGGGTGTGGGGTGTAGGGTGTAGGGTTGATTCTCCCAGTCCCCCAGTCTCCTAGTCTCCTAGTCTCCCTGCACCCCCTGCTTTACTCTTCAATCCAATGCTTAGCCCGTTCAACGGCTTTTGACCAAGTTAAAAAGTTCTCTTGTACAGCAGAGGCATTTTCCCCAGGTTCAAAGATGCGATCGATTTTACGACTGGCAATCAACTGATCATAATCATCCCAATAACCCACTGTTAAACCTGCCCCAAACGCTGCCCCTTGAGCGGTTGCATCTAATACCACTGGACGTTCGATAGGAACCCCTAACGCATCTGCTTGGAACTGCATTAAAAAGTTATTTTGGGAGGCACCCCCATCAACTTTTAACCGTGCAACTGAGAAATCTGAATCTTTATTCATGGCTTCGACCACTTCTTTGACTTGATAAGCGATCGCTTCTAAAACAGCCCTTACTATATGTTCTCGCTGCACACCACCTGTAATACCTATAAATAACCCTCGCGCAGTCATATCCCAGTGAGGCGCGCCTAAACCACTTAACGCAGGGACAAAATAAACCCCATTGGTATCAGAAACTTGATTACAGATAGCTTCGGTTTCTGCTGCACTATTAATCAATTTAATGCCATCCCGTAGCCATTGAATAGAAGCACCGGCGGTGAAAATAGCCCCTTCTAAGGCATAATTAGCGGATTGATCTGTAGTCCAAGCGACGGTAGATAATAAACCGTTAGGGGAACGCATCACTTCATGGCCGGCTTGTACAATAAGAAAAGCCCCAGTGCCGTAGGTGCATTTGAGTAACCCAGGACGACTGCAACCATGAGCAAATAGGGCTGCTTGTTGATCCCCGAAAATGGCGGTAATGGGAATTTCTACCCCTAATAAGTCGACATCGGTATGACCAAATATGCCCATACTTGGCTTAATTTCGGGCATAATCTGGGCAGGAATGTTAAATAAATCCAGTAGGGTTTCATCCCAGTTGCGAGTATCGAGATTCATCAACATGGTACGACAGGCGTTACTATGGTCGGTAGCGTGAACTTTTCCTGCTGTCAGGTTCCATAACATCCAAGTATCGACGGTTCCTGCAATAACGTTATCAAAGTTGGTATCGGGTTTATGTTCTTTTACCCAGTTAATTAACCAGGCTAATTTTGTAGCAGAAAAGTAGGGGTCTACAATTAATCCTGTACGCTTTTCAATCTCTTCTACTTTACCCTCTTCTTCGAGTTGACGACACAGAGGAGATGTCCGTCTATCTTGCCAAACGATCGCTTTATGTAGAGGTTTGCCTGTGGTTTTGTCCCAGAGTAAACAGGTTTCCCGTTGTACCGTTAAACCGATGGCTGCGATGTCTTGGGCTGCAATATTGGTCTTTTCTAGAACTTGTTGGAGAACACTAAGAGTATCTTGCCAAATTTCTAGGGCATCGTGTTCTAGCCAGCCGGGTTGAGGATAATATTGGGTTAATTCTTTATATGCTTGGCCAACCATTGCACCGTCATGATTAAAGATAATAGCACGGTTGCCAGTGGTTCCTAAATCAAGAGATAAGATATATTTTGTTTTATTATCTGTCATTGGTGAGAACACCCTGAATTCTTTTCTTTTTGTTGTTGCTAAACATTTTAATCAAATAATTAAACCCTGGCAGATTTATCCTTCAGTGTTGCATTTAGAAAGCGATAAATTATTTTTGAATAAAGAATCCCACGAATTTTATTCGTGGGGAGTATCAATATATCAATATAATGTCAAACTGACGTTGATTTAGATTTTTTGAGTTTACGTTTAAATGTTGTTCCAAAAGCGATGGCTGTTCCTACTCCTAATATCGTTAAAGGTTCAGGAACCTCTCTTGCAATATAAGTACCACGATCCCCTACATCAAATAAAAATGCTTCAGAATAAGATGAGCTATCTAAGTTGAAGCCTTCTGTAAATATTGCCTCTTGAATATCTGGATTAAAAAAATAAATTACAAAAAGGTTGCCTGGTTGCAAATCACCTTCTTCAAAGTAGAAATTAAGTCCTAGTATTGAATTAGTAGAAGGAACAAAAACGGGCAATTCTGCATCTCCAGAACCCAAGTCAATCAAGTTATTGAGAGTATAATTAGACCCTAATGGCGTTGTAATCTGAAGGTTTGTCACTTCAAAAACGACTTCTTCATCTACATTAAAGCTACTATCTTTATCAAACTCAAAAGTTCCGAAACTTACTGGTAATGCTGAATTATTTGAAGTAAATTCAATTTGACCCAAACCTAAATTTGTTCCATTTGCAGGAGAAGCTATGATAAATAAGCTCGAAGATATAGTTAAGTAAGCTAGATTTTTTATAAGCATAGTTTATGATTCCTTATTTATGAACGATGACTAATTATCTTAAAAGTGATAAAAGTAATCTATCTGATTACCCATAACTGTAACGTAGTAAAAACAGTTATTAATCTACCATTAATTAATTGTATAGGTTATGTTAGCTTAAACTCAGAATTATTTCTTGAAGCTCTTTATATTTTGTTACATTATGTTTATTCTACTGTTGTTTTCGCCAAAAGTTTGTATCAACGGGGATATAGCAGACAAGATATATTAGAGTTATTCAGGTTAATTGATTGGATGATGAGTTTACCAGAGTCCATCGAAAGTCAATTTAAACAGGAAATTAGGAATTTTGAAGAGGATGTAAAGATGCCTTATGTTACCAGTTTTGAGCGATTAGCGCGTCAAGAGGGTATTCTCCAAAAAGGCCGTGAAGTTGTCATTGAAGTGCTAGAAGTTCGCTTTGAGGAGTTACCTTCAGATTTAATTGAAAAAATTAACCAAATTGAGGATTTAGAGTTATTGACAACTTTACATAGACAAGGAATCACTATTGGTTCACTGGCTGAATTTCAAGAACTTCTTGAACGCAACAGTTAACAGTTATCAGTTATCAGTTATCAGTTACCAGTTAAAAATAATAACGGAGGATTTAGAAATGCCTTATGTTACCAGTTTTGAACGCTTAGCACGCCAGGAAGGTATTCTACAAGGCAGTCGTGAAAATGTGATTGAAGTGTTGGAAGTCCGCTTTGAGGTGTTACCTTCAGAGTTAATCGAAAAAATTAACCAAATTGAAGATGTAGAGTTATTGAAAATTTTGCATAGACAAGCAATCACCATTAGTTCTCTCGATGACTTTCATGAGCTTTTTGAGCAATAGTTTTAATGTTTTTGGTTAAACCTAATAGGGGAAGGAGAAACTTCCTAGCTAGGAATTTCTCTAATTAACTTAGTAGACGTAAATCGTCTGTAGAATTAACTCAATGGATTGACGATTACGAGAAAGCCCTTCAAAATTCAAAATCTGTTCCAGTTTGTCGTCAGTAAGTCTGTCAGTTGCATCCTTAAATTCTACATTTCTTGGTTTATCTAAAGAGGATTCACGAAATAGTAAATATCCAAGAATTTCAATAACGACAGCAACGTAATTATCAGCAAAATATTGGGCATTGATCTCATTTTTATAGTTCTCATCCAATTGATTTCCCTTGTTTTCTTGATCTTTGCTCTCATTTTTATCTTTGTCATCCGATTGATTTCCCTTATTTTCTTGATCTTTATCCTTGTAAGTCCAACCAGGAGCATCATTTTCTTGAACTTTGTCTAAGGCAAATTGAGCGATTTTTTCAAAAAAACCAAGGGCATAATCTGACTTTTTCAACCAAGAAAATCGCTGAGAAAATTCTTCACGGCTAACCGTTGCATCAATGGCACGAACAATAGCTGAATCCCAGTTTTCTTCTGATAATTTAAAAATTTGTTGGGCGATCGCTTTGATCCGTTTAATTTTTTCCTTATTTTCTTCATTTTCTTGTTGCGTTTGACATTTTGTTAAGGGGTTGTGTAAGGTAGCAACCATGAGTCTTCTTAGCCGTTCAATGGAGTGTTTTAAAGAGATTTGGTGGGCAGCAGTTCTCAAGTCTGATAGGTCATCAGAGTGTCGTTGAGAACAGTATTTTTCTAACAATTCCAGAGAGATTTCTAAATCGTGAATAAGAAGACTTCCATGATCTTTTGAATCTAGAAATTCTTCGATAAGTCGGTCTGCTTCTTTTTGTTCATTCCATTGTGGTTGATCTGAATATTTATAGTTTTCTTTTTGCCCTCCTTTACAATCATTAGAGACTGACTTAGGAGGAGTAGAAACCATAATATCGGCCACATTTAACAGCCATAAATCAAATAAACATCGACGACTCCATTCTAGTCTTTCTTCAGGTTTTGGAGATTTTTTGATACTATAGCGATGAAGACAATCAATAACATCAACTAATTGTAAATAGCTATCTTCTCCTGTTGATAACGTACCATATTGGTCATGATAAAGGACTAGATTTGAGATAAATAAGAAATCATCACGGTCAAAATTCCACTTGGAGGGATCTCTTTGAGCAAGAATTTGACGTAATCTACTGCCTGCATCTGTTGTACGAGATTCTAAAATGATTCTCCCTTCCATAGCATGACGGGCATTTTGAACCGTTTTTCCAATATCATGATAAAATCCTGCCAAAATTAGTTGGAACGTTCTTAGACTGTCTCCTTCTTCATACTTTAGGATGTTAATGAGTTCTTTTTTATAATCAGCAGCATCCATTTGATGATTTGGAGTGTTTAATGTCTCAACTTGATCCGATTCATCAGACATTTTTTTTCCCAACTCTGTAATATTTTCCTCCTTTTGAAAGTACATAATTAATCTCGCTAAGGCAGCCACCACATTAATAAAATGACGGTAATCCCCATAAAATTTAGAATAATTATACTTATCACTGTTGGACATAGAATCGTCGGGTTCTAACCGCACTAAATCTTTCCAACTTAGTTGTGGAGAAACATAAGGAATCTTCCATTGACGTTTCAAAAACAATTGATGAAAATTGGAGAGAAAAGGAACAGGTTCGTCTTCAGTAATTTTCTTAACTAAACTGTCTAATTTTTTTTCTATATTTTTGACTCTCTCTTTTGGGTCAGGTTCCCAAGACCACTCCTTAAAAAGCTCGTTGGTGTCTTGTTGTAGATACCTCTCTTGGGGAAATAAGAAGTTTTTGATTTGACCTAGAGATTTTGAAAATTCCTTATCATTATTGTTAGGGTTGACAATTTCAAAAAAAGCATTGGGATCGTTGCTAGGTTCTGGATTAGCATTGTTGTCAGTCTTACCAGTTTGTCTTGTAGCGGTCATAATAGCACCTACCTGGCTACTCTCGTTCAATTGGTTGTGGCGATGGATGAGTAGACCTATTCACATTGTAAGTTTTTCCTCACAACCAAAAAACCCACCAGTAACAAATCTTTATCAGAGACAAACTTATACAATATTAGTGTTTTCTTCCCTTTTCATTAAGCTAATACCCCGTGCAAAAAAATATCAGCAATACCTTCTGCCATTTCCTGTAACGCTTTAGGGGAAGCTTCTGGAGAAATAATGGTTTCTGAAGAAAATCCGGCAATAGCAAACATTCCTAAGAAAACTTGAGCAACAATTTTAGGGTTCATGGGACGATAAATGCCTTTTTCTATGGCTGTTTCAAAGAATGCTTCTGCTACATCTGTCATTTTAATAATCACTTCTGATTGTATTTTTTCCCTTAATTCTTGATGAAATTGTGCTTCTATAAAACAGACTTTTAATAAATCATTATTTTCCTGCATTCTTAACATCCGTCGTCGCATCACTTGGGCAACTGCTTTATAATTTCCCATCTCACTTAATTCTGTTAATAAATCGGTTAAAATTTCAACCCATCCTTGGGTAGCAACTTCGATTAAAATCGCCTTTTTATTGGGAAAATAACGAAATAAGGTTCCTTCTGCTACCTTTGCCTTTTTTGCTAAGTCCTTGGTGGTTGTGCCATCATAGCCTTTAGCAGCAAACAGACGTAAAGCTGCTTTAAGAATGCGCGATCGCGTATCTTCTTCTGGGTTAGAAGCATTTAGGGTTTCAGGGACAAAAGTAGAACGAAAACCTGACATTATCATAATTATAAGCATAACAACTCAGACCATTTTCTCCTAAGAGGGACGAAATTTTTAGATCTCTTCACAAAATGTTGTTTTTTGGCTCCCTTAACAAGAGATAATAAGAAAGTATACCCTCAACTCATTAACAATTGTTTGCCTATTATGACTAACGCAACCACTGAATATACGTTACCTGATAACTTTACTAGCACCGAAATCACCCATAAAGAAGCAATAGAAACGGTTATCGATAGTTTACAACAAAATGATAGTGCGATGGTTCATCATGATGATCAAGGCTATCTTTGGAAGTTTCAATATGGTAGTGTGCAAACCTATGTTCAATTAACAGGAGAAACAGAGGAAGATTTATTAACTGTTTGGGCCCCGGTATTAACTTTGCCTGCTCAAGATGAACTAGGTTTAATGCGAAAAGTATTAGAGATGAATGGCGAGGAAACCCTAGAAACTCGTTTTGGTATTATGAATAATCAAATTGTTGTTTTAAGTCAGCGTACTGTTGCAGATTTATCTCCTGGAGAAATTTCCCGTGCTATTACTTTAGTGGCTACAATCGCTGATGATAATGATGAAAAATTAATTGAAACCTATGGAGGTACCAGTGTTACTAATTAGTTATTTTTCACAGCTATAAAATACAAAAATGTATCAGGTTAAACAAGAAACCTTATCTTTAATAACACGGGATCGAATTCGTCTCGATGCTGATGTTTATCGACCCCACAGCAACGGGTCTTTTCCTATTCTATTGATGAGACAACCTTACGGTAGAAAAATTGCTTCTACGGTGGTTTATGCTCATCCGAGTTGGTATGCTTCTCACGGTTACATTGTTGTTATTCAAGATGTCAGAGGAAGAGGGACATCTGAAGGAAATTTTGATTTATTTGCTAATGAAATAGAAGATGGTTTTGATACCATAAACCAAATTTCTCAATTACCTGGAAGTACAGGAACAATAGGAATGTATGGGTTTTCTTATCAAGGAATGACCCAATTATATTTAGCTTCGACTCAACCAGAAGCATTAAAAACTATATGTCCTGCTATGGTTGCTTATGATTTATACCATGACTGGGGTTATGAAAATGGAGCATTTTGTTTACAAAATAATTTAGGTTGGGCGATACAATTAGCAGCAGAAACCGCTAGATTAAAAGGAGATAGTACAGCTTTCCATCAACTCTATAAAGCTTCCCGTAATTTACCCTTATCTGATCCTACTCCTGCCTACCCAGATTTACTAAAAGAAGTTGCACCAGAATCTTTTTACCATGATTGGATCAATCATCCCTATCCTGATGATTATTGGCATAATTTATCTCCCAAAACCTTCATAGATAAACTCGATTTACCCATGTTACATATTGGGGGATGGTTTGACCCTTATTTACGGGGTACGATTAATCTTTATAATGCCATGAAAACCCATAGTAACTATCCCCAAAATTTAATTATTGGTCCTTGGGGTCATATTCCTTGGGGATCAAAATTGGGTAACCAAAACTATACAAAATCAGCTTGTAGTTTTGTGGATCAATATCAAATTAATTGGTTTGATCATTTCCTCAAAGGTAAGGAAATAGATCAGCTATTTTCTCAACCTATTTCTTTATTTGAAATGGGAAGTAATCAATGGAACTATTATCAAAATTGGACGAATAATCAACAAAAAAATTACTATATTTTTAGTCAAGGTTTAGCCAATATTCAAGAAGATGATGGTCAATTAGTTGATGAAGTTCCTGATAATAATATTTATGATATCATAGTTCATGATCCCTGGCGACCTGTCCCATCTTTGGGAGGTCATGCTAGTATTCCATCGGGAGCATTTGATCGTTCTCAATTAGATACTCGTTTCGATATTATAACTTATACCTCTAAAACATTAACAGAAGATTTATCAATTAGTGGCACACCTTTTCTTGAAATTTATGGGACAGCAGATACAAAAAGCTTTGATTTGTGTGCAGTTTTATCAGAAGTTAAACCTGATGGAAAAGTTTATAATTTTAGCCAAGGTTATATTAGAGTAAACTCCGATAAATTACCTATAACTATTGCTTTACAACCGACTTGTATTAAAATCAAAAAAGATAGCTGTTTAAGACTCAGTTTGAGTGGTGCTTGTTTTCCTGCTTATGCTTTGAATACAGGAACAGGAAAATTACCCAATGAAGAAAAACTAATTGATGCAACAACTATCACTATAAAAGTCTGGAGTGAACCTGGACAAATCTCAAAAATAATTCTCCCCATTAATTAAACAAGAATTAACTTATTTTTCTAATAATTTATCAACTCTTTCCTGTAGCATTAAAGAGAATAAAGACTTGAATAAAAACAAACTGAAAAGTCCTGCAAAACCAAAACAAATGATAGCCAATTTAATATAAATAGTTGTCATTAAGATAGATGCAGATAACAAAACAAATCCTGTTAAACAAGCATAAATTAAACTTTTTATTCCTAAATTGATACGTTTTAAAGCTCTTTCGCTTTCTAAAGAGCGAATTCTAAATTGTAACTCTCCTCTATCTATTCTTTCCTCTAAACCTCTCAGAAACTTCTCAGATGTATTAGGTTGAGTGACCGTATTTTTAATAATATCTTTTGCTTGTTTAACAATAGCAGTAACCAAACTACCTCGACTACCACTCAAGGCTAAATTCTTGACAAAAGGTTGACTAGCTGCTAATAAATTATATTGAGGATCTAACGCTCTGGCAATACCATCTAACGTGGTTAAAGACTTGAGAATAAAAGTCATTTGTGGGGGTAAACGAAATGGTTGACTTTTGAACATCAAATACACTTCATCGCTGATCTTTTCAAACTCACGAACATCCACTGGTTTATCTCTAAAATTTTCTAATAAAAAAGAGACAATCCTTTTTACAGGAGTCATATCATTTATAGGTTCAATTAAACCCATATATACCAAATTTTCTACAACTTTATCCGTATCTTTTTTTAAGACAGCAAAAAATACTTGAATCATCTGATCTTTAGCAAAGGTTTTGACTTCGGCCATGGTTCCAAAATCATAAAAAATGAGTTCTCCTCGTTGACTCACTGCCATATTACCAGGGTGAGGATCAGATTGAAAAAAACCATCAATTAATAATTGTTTTAAATAAGAACAAATTCCCAGTTGAATAATGTTATCTAAGTTAATATTATTAGCTTCTAATGCTGCGCGATCATCTACTTTTATTCCAGGTAAATACTCTAAGGTTAATATTTTCTTGGTACTATACTTCCAGTAAATTTTAGGAACCCGAATTTGAGAATAACCACGAAAATTATTGTGGAATCTTTCTGCATTTTTACCTTCATGTACATAATCAATTTCTTGAAATAAAAGTTCAAAAAATTCTTCATAAATTGCTTCTAGATTATACTTTTTAAAAGACTTAAAATATCGTGTCAAGATACGAATTAAACGGTGAACAACCTCAAAATCTAGGTTAAAAATTCTTTCTAAACCAGGCCGTTGTACTTTGACAACCACTTCTTTTCCTGTATATAATTTTGCTCTGTGAACTTGTCCTAAACTTGCTGATGCTAACGGTTCAATTTCAAAACTATCAAATAAATCATAAACAGGTTGACCTAATTCTGCTTCAATCACTGCGATCGCTTCATCGGTATTAAAGGGAGGAACGTTATCTTGAAGTTGACTCAATTCCTGAATATACTCTAAAGGAATTAAATCAGCACGAGTGGATAAAGATTGACCAATTTTAATAAAGGTAGGTCCTAATTGAAGTAAATTTCTAACCAACCATCTTGCTCTTTTTTGTCGTTGTTTGGTGGTATTTTTTCTTAAGAACTTATCCCATAATAGAAACAGTAAAAATTGAAAAGTAAATAAGGAAACTTCCCATTGACGAGCAATGGGAGAATATCGAGAATGTTGCCAGCGTAGCGACTTAGAGGAACCGCTTTTAGTTAGCATACAACCTTTAAATTACGATTAGGATAACGATTGAGGCAGAACCAATCTAAATATAATTTTACAATGTTTAGGGTTTTCTGTGGGAAGACAGTCAATGCTAATTTTTCCTTGGAGGAGTGCCACTAAATCTTTCACAATATATAGTCCCACTCCAATACCGGGAATGGCAGTATCTATGACAATTTGTTCTCGATAAAAAGGTTGAAAAAATTCATTGATATTGTCTATACAAGTACAGTCAGTAATATTTGTAACGGTGATAATAATGGGTGCTTTATCAACATTATTTTCTTGCATTACTTGCAAGATTATAGTAGAGTTAGCAACTGAAAATTTACCCGCATTGGTTAATAATTCTTCTAAAATATTGGTTAAATGTTGAATATCCGTTTTGATAACTTGATCAGATTTAAGCTTAAAATATGTGGTTAGTTGCAAAGCCTTTTTAGAATTTTCTTGCCATTTATTTCGATAAGAATTAATAATATTATCAACTAATTCTTTTAAATTAACAGATGTTAGATTACAGTTAAGGTTTTGAGACTTTAAATGTTTAAGTTGTAAGATTTTCTCATTGATATCGTTAAGCTTATTCCAAGCTTCTTCTAACATGGTTAATCGTTTGCTAAAATCTTCTGATGATAATTCTTTAGTTCGTAGTACAGTAATGCCCATTTTAATAATTGCTAAGGGATTACGAGTTTGATCACTCATAATAGTAATCATATTATAAATAATTTTTTTATTCCACTCTAACTGTCTTTCTAGTTGCTTTCTTGTACTTTCCCACCACAGTTTTAAAATAGGATTTTCTTCTAGAAGTTTAGGAATATTACTCAAAGAAAACGAAGAATCTTTACTAACATTCTTTTCGTTAAGTAGAGTATTTACTTGACTTAAGTGAAAAGCAATACCTAAAATATTTTCTAGTTCTTTTAATTGAGTTTTATCTTTCTGACTCCATCTATAAGCTTCCCGTTTACCTAACACAATAATTCCATTGATCTGTCCTTTAAAATTAGTTCCTATTCCCAATAAAGACTTGATTTCAATTTCTTCAAAAAAACTGAATAAATTTTGATTATTTTTCTGTTTTAAATGACTAATTGATTTTAATTGTGAATTGGTTTTTAATTTTTTTATCCAAGAACTGTGGACTAAATTATATATTTTTTGTTGAGTAATTTTAACTTCTCTTGTAGAAAAATTATCTAAAAAATAAAAATATTTTAAATTATCTAAATCAGAAATAATTAAACAAAAATCCACTACCAAACAATCTTTAATGCTCTTTGTTATGTTTTGTAGATTGATATTATAATCTGATATATTTACAATTTCTTTGAGTAAGGATTTCTCGACATTGTTATTTTCGGGAGAATTTGACATTGTACTAATAGCATTTTATTGATAACAAATTGAATCGTTTCATGAAGATTTACACCATCTTTTTTTAGTCAATTACGTTGTTAACTCAACATAAACATAAGTCAGTACACAAAATAAATCACACAGTTGAGACAGGCAAAAGGCACTCTTGCAACAGGCAAGACATACAGCTAGTTCTAATTATTAGAAACTCGGGCATTCCCTTGCGTCATAAGATGGCGCGGAGTCCCTCGTCAAAGTTTGCAATTAATTATGTTTAGGTACTTAACTACTATCATAGTGACTGGTTTCAATTTCTATCTTAACTGAGAAAAAACAAGATTAAGACTCAACTTTAGAAGTTACCAACATATACTTATCATCAACAAGAATGTAGAATTCTTCAACGGCAGATTCACCGAAAGAAATGCAAAGAAATATAACAATCAATGCTTAAGACTTATAGTCCTAAATCAACTGCGATACGATGACCACAAGCAAACCCAGAAAAAGCCACAGCATTAAGTCCTTGCCCGGGAAAGGTACTATCCCCTACACAGTATAGTCCAGGAATCACTGTACGATTAAAAGGCATTCTTAGTAACCCTGGTAACTTACGACTGGGAATAGGTCCATAAGTCCCTTGATCTCGGCCTAAAAAGCGTCGGTGTGTGCGGGGGGTTCCTACTTCTTGATAGTCTAACCCTTCAATTAATCCAGGAAAAATCTTTTCTAACCGTTCCATTAAATGACTAGCTGCTGCTTCTTTTTTGTGCTGATACTCTTGTGAGGAAAGTCCTTCCCATTCTTTAATATAACTCGGAGTAAACGTATGAATAATATGATGATCGGGTGGGGCTAAACTGGAATCAAGCAGGGTAGGAATTGAGACAAAAATAGTCCCTTGTTCATCTTCCATTGCTTCCCATTGTTCTAAAACAATATGATGACATTCAGTTTCTAGGGGTAAAACGCCAGATTTCACTCCTAAATGAAGACTCAAGAAACTAGGAGATTGCTGATAGCGTTGCTGCCATTTTTCTTCTTTTTTAGGCATTTCATCTTTGGGCAATAATTTCTCAAAGGTATCCCACCGAGTCGCATTGGAAACAATCCGTTTTGCTCGATATTCTTTTCCGTTGGCTAATCTAACGCCTACCGCTCTACCTTTTTTCATTAAAATATTAGTAACCCTAGCTTTATATTCAATTGTCCCCCCCAATTTTTCTAACCCTTCGACTAATTTTTCGGCAATGGTTCCCACTCCTCCTTTGGGATAATTGATACCCCCATAATGCCGATCAGAAAATACCATACCAGCATTGATCATCGGGGTTTTATCCGCAGGAACCACAGACCAACAATAACACTCCATATCAATGAATTTTAGTAGTTCAGGATCCCTGATGTAACGACGAGCAATATCTCCTGCATTTTGAGGTAAATATTTCACTAACCCTAAACAAGCAAAAGGATGCTGAAAAAACACTCTCATCAAGTATTTGGGTTCTTCTAAGGAAAGCAATTCCATTGCATTAAGGCAATTAAAAACCTTCCAACATTCATCATAAAAGCGACGAATGCCTACTTTTTCATGGGGAAACTTAGCCGTTAATTCGTCAATGAATTTATCATAATTTTTGTGTACTTTTAGCTCTAAATTGTTGGGTAAATGGTAATGTATTTGTACGGGATCGGGTATGGTTTCTAGGGTCATATTAACGGCATCTAAGGCGCGGGTTAAAAGGTTAGTGGTTCCTTCTGTTCCAAACCCAAAAATCATGGATGCACCCACATCAAAGCGATACCCTTCCCGTTCAAAATAACCTGCACTTCCCCCAGGAATTAAATATTTTTCTAACACTAATACTTTAGCCCCTTTTGCAGCGAGTTGGGTGGCTGTCACTAACCCTCCCATTCCTGAACCAATAATGATAACATCGTACTCGTTTGTTGCGATCGCCCTTGATTTCCCAGTCATGTCTGATCATAATTTCTTAACTTTTCTAGTTTATCTTTTTAGGGCTATCTATGGGGAGTGGGGTGTGGGGTGTGAGGGAAGTGTGGGGTGTGAGGGAAGTGTGGGAAGTGTGGGAAGTGTGGGAAGTGTGGGAAGTCATAGTCTCCCTCTGCTCCCTTGTCTCCCCTATCTCCCTTGTCTCCCCTATCTCCCTTGTCTCCCAGTCTCCCTCTGCTCCCTCTGCTCACCTAACTAGGGTTTGCTGAATAAAGGATCAAACAGAGAATCCATCAAGCTTACAGGCCGATCTAGTGAAGGAAAAAGTGCAACAAAAAAGCTTTCTATGGCCCCCAAAAAGCCCTAA
>JAAUYD010106425.1_pt1 | contig 55473 bp, 46 predicted proteins | sample 7278101 | NCBI WGS metagenome assembly JAAUYD01 (sample SAMN14350128, study PRJNA611818) | marine sediment metagenome | isolation source: surface marine sediment (0.6m) | place: French Polynesia: Moorea | collected 2018-08
ACAATTGAAAATCCCCCTGCCCCCTTTTTCAAGGGGGATTCTTTTCTGGCGATCCTACGCTATAAAAACACCCAAAAATCCTTAACCGAATGCCATTGCCCCTTTGCCAAGGGGGAGGCCTTTTAACCGACATTGAAGGTTTAACGGAGTACTAGTTAGTGTCCGTCCCGAAGCAGCTATTTCAGGGACCAAAATGTAGCTGCGGGGTTTATCTCCGCTTGCAGAATAGCTTGGAATTACTTGGTTTTTTGCCGTGGGGGTAAACCCCACGGCTACAAGATAAGGTGGAAAACTGGCATTTCGGGACGGGTGCTGGTTTACGGATAGCAAAAAAAACGCTATTCTCTTCGCGTCTGTACTATCAAAGGAGGAGATGAATGAAGACTGTATATCGATTTGGCATGTTGATAATTGTGGCGCTGGCAATGGTCGTTGTGACTGGATGCAAAGACGACGGTGGTGGCGACTCGATTTCTGGATTGTGTAAGGATGGCTGTGAGCAACTTGAGGATTGTCTCGAGGATATATTCGAAGAGTTATATGATGACGACATGGATGAATGCGTCGAAACGTGCGAGGAAAATCTTGAAGACGATATTGATGACTACGAAGAGTGCGAGAAAGAGATCAAGGCGGAAGCTAAATGCATGAATGGCCTATCCTGTAATGATTTAGAGGATGAGGACTATGATGACTGTGAAGATGAAATAGATGACTTAAAAGACTGTAAGGAAGAAGTAGACGAAGAAGAAGAGGAAGAGGAGGACGACGACGAGTAATCGTCTCTCGGCTTACACCCCCTTAGCCCACGACCCCAATCCCAGCCCGCTATCAAGTTACCCGACCAACCTACCTTTTTCCGTTATTCAATCAATTTCGTGTTTGATTGAAATACGGGGATGATTTGTTGTCCCGTATCCCAAGTTGGCCCATAATGGCTCAGTAATGTCTCGATCTGTGTCAGACACCCACAGCGTTCCAGTCATGCAACAACCTGATCTTCCGATCTTTGATCGTCGATATCAGTACATTCGATCTCTTGGACAAGGGGCGCAGGGCATTGTCCACCTGGCCAGGGATCGGATCTTCGGCAACCGTCTGGTGGCCATCAAGTCGCTCCGGCCACAGGCCAGAGTAGAATGGCAAGCTGCGTTTCGCCACGAGTTCGAGGTGCTAGCAGGCCTTTCCCATCCGAGACTGTCCCAGGTGCACGATTTTGGAACGACTGAAAACGGGCGCGTCTATTTCACCCGGGATTACGTGGTGGGCGATGACCTAAAGACCGCGACCGCGGAGATGTATGCGGACGAGCTCGTCGCTGTGCTGGTGGAGGTATGCCGCGCGCTCAAGCCATTGCACAGCCGCGGCCTTCTGCACGGAGACTTGAAACCCGGCAACATCATCTGTTCACCCGATGGCGTGGCCCATCTCATCGACTTTTCCTTTGTCCAACCCAGCGGGGAGGACGCCGTGCAACGGGGCACGGTGCAATACATGGCACCCGAGGTCATCAAGGGGCGATTCGTTGATATGCGCGCGGATCTCTATTCGCTCGGCATCGCCATATACGATATCCTATCTGGCACCCCGCCGTTTGAAGGCACCTCTGCCGACGTCATCAGGGGCCACTTGGGGGATCATCGCCCCACACCGGTGCCGCGCTGCATCACCACCCGCCCGACCCTTTCTTCGGACATCCTCGACGGCATCATCGGGATTACACGCCGCCTGATCGCACGAAACCCAGATGATCGCTTTCCAGACGTATCAGAAGTAGAAGCGGCATTCACTGCCCTTGTGCCCGATCAGGTCCTTGTAGATCCCCTGCCAGACTACCCGGTCATTCCGGCATCCATCGGCCTTGATCAGGAGCTCAAGCGACTCCAGGAGTGGTTGATCAGCCGGTATCAAATCCCATCAGATGCCCACACCCTCAAGGTCGTCCAGGGGGCGCTCGGCACTGGCAAGACCGCTGTGCTGCGCAACATTAAATGGTGGGCTGAGCTGAACGATATTGCGGTTATCGAAACGCGCTTTGGGGGCGAGCTGTTAGAGCCCATTGCCCGCATCATCGATCAATCCCTGTGCTTCCTGACATCAGATCCCGCAACCCTGACCATTGGCGAGCATCTCAGGGGACAACTGACCCGGCCCGGTGTATCTGGCGCAGATGTCAATGGATTGATGCAGGAATCGGCCCTGTTTTTAAAGAAAGCCGCCCAAAAGAGGCATTTGCTCATAGAAATCAGCGATTTGGAGCAGGGATCTCCGGAAGCCATCCGGGTCTTAAGCGGTCTCGTCGCAGCGATGGAGCCGTCTGATCCAGTGGTCATACTCGTGGCTTCTGAACCGTCGTTCCCTTGGCGAGAGCGCTTGGGCCAGGGCGAGCGCGTGGCCCTACCAGGGCTCAGCACTGATCAAATCGCTCCGCTCGTGGCCTCTTTTTTTGGCAAAGCTGATATGGGCGTTGCCAATCGCATTCGGACCCACACTGGCGGCAATCCCTTATTTGTCATGGCCCTGCTTCGGGACTTGGCAGCAACTGGAAAAGGCGTGGACCAGCTGGAACAACTGGGGCCGCCACGCCAACTAGAGGTGTACTGGCGCGACAAGCTGGACACACTGGGCCAGGAGAAGCGACACGTGGTCGAGGCCGCTGCAGTGATCGATCGCACGGCAAGTGCTGCTGAGATCGCCCGGGTCGCTGACATGGAGCCGGACGCACTACAGGCAGTGACGGTTACCCTAGAAGCCGACGGCTGGCTGAGGCGGGGCATTGATGGGTATCACGTTGCAACGGCATTCCTCGCCAACGAGATTCGCGGCGCCATCGACGATACGACCCGCATTGACTACCATCGCCGGGTTGTCGACATCGAACCCAATGAAGCAAAAAAACTACTGCACGCTGCCCGGGCAAAACAAGTGACGCCAATTGTGGCGCAGGGCCGCGAAGTATCCCGATCCCTGGAGATCGCAGGGGCACTCCACGCCGCCCGGGAGCTGACCACCGAAATGCTGGCCCTGCTTGAGGACCATGCCCAGGCAGATCTGATGCGTCTGGATCTGGGAAGGATTTGCTTGGCCCAGGGCGACTACGAGACGGCTGAGCACTATCTGATGCCGCTAGCGCGCCATCCAAGACAGGACGTGCAACGGCGGTCTGCCCTGTTGCTCGGATCCCTCCTGGCACTGGTGGGCGACCTGGACCGCGCGGCGACCTATTTAAATCTGGCGCTCGATATGGCCAGCACCCCGTCGGAAGAAGCGCGCGCTTATGGAGAACTCGCAAACGTGGCGTTCATGCGGGGGGATCTCAAGGCCTGTGCTGCATCTGCCCAAAGCGGACTCGATCGCGCACCAAAACAGCATCCCATCCGCGCCGATCTGCTTCGCGTCCTGGCCAAAGAAGAAGCCCAGGCAGGACGCCACGCAGAGGCCTTGGGATCCGCGCGGGATGCGGTTTCAGAGGCACGCCTCTCAGGCGACCGGCACGCCATTGCCAGAGCCATCGATATGCTGGCGTGGGTGCGCCAACAATCAGGGGATTTGGTCAGTGCGGTCAATGAGTTGGAACGCGCGGCCACCCTCTACCGGGAAATCGGGGACCTGCCCCGCCTGATGCGGGATCAGTTGGTGCTCGGGGATCTCAAGTGGTGGCTGGAAAGCTGGCCCGAAGCCCTCAATCATTACGAGGAGGCCGACCGCATTGCTGGCGCTGTAGCAAACCCCATCAAGCGTCTCTTGGTTATCATCGGGCTGGGGCAAGCCCTGGTTAAGGTCGGTAGACTCGAGCGGGCAAAATTGGTCATTGGAGAGGCCGAGCAAGAGGCGGTTCGGTTGGGACAAGAAGAGTTGCGGCTCAAGGCTGTTTTTTACAAGGGAGATCTCCTGGCGGCCCAGGGCAAAGTGGGGAAAGCTATTTCCCAGTACAATGAAGCCCGCACCGGCTTTGAACGCCTGTGTCGCCAAGACCCTGGCAAAGAAGACGCGACCCTTCGATCTGATACTGAAAAGGGTGGATGGGTTCGAAAGCAGGCCATCCTGGCAGATATAGAACTGGAAATGGCTGGCTGGTTGCTCTGGCGAAATAGGCCGGGGGACGTGGGCGAAGCTGACAAACTGGTGCAACGTGCCAAGACCCGCACGCGAGAAGAAGAGGGGCGGTTGTTCGAAGAAAACCTCGCGCTCAGAGAGGGGATGGTCGCTATTGCAGCCGGTCGTTCAGAGGTGGGCATCTCCCTGTTGGACGGGTTGATCGAAGCGTTGGAAAAAACAAAAACGCGGGATATCGCCTGGCAGGCCCACCTTGTAGCGGCAAAGGGATACATGGCGCGCGATGCGGATTTCTTGGCACGCCGGCGACTCAGGCAGGCCGAAGATAATCTCAATGCGCTTGCAGCCGGGTTCTCCGCGGAACAACGACTGTCTTTTTGGCAAGACGTGCGGCGGGCCGAGGTCAGGAGGTTGTTAACGGCCACGAGGCCGTCTTCTGGCTTCTCATCTTCTGGGCTCGTAAAAAAGGAAATTGGTGAGATTGACCAAGAGGCCCAGGCGCTTTACCGGATTTTGGATATTAACAAGCAACTCTCTACCGAGCGCGATCTCACCCGACTGCTCGAAGGTATTCTCGATGCTGCCATTGAATTGACAGGTGCGGAGCAGGGGCTTCTTTTGATGGCCACTGATCAAGCTGACGGCCGGCTCGAGGTGTGTGCAGCCAGGGAATTGGATAGTGGGGACAAAAACAATCCCCACGAGCGATTCAGCCAATCAATTGCCGAATCCGTCTACCTAGACGGCGATCCCGTTGTGACTGTAGACGCGATGGGGGATGACCGTTTCAACGAATTCCTATCCGTGCACGAGCTAAGGCTGAAGTCAGTGGCGTGCCTACCAGTGCAGTACCGGGGTCAGACCCTCGGGGTTCTGTATTTGGAAAATCGCCTGAGACGCGGGCGATTTGGCGGCAGGGACCTGCGGGTGCTCGCCGCATTTTCAGACCAGGTCGCTATTGCCATCGCCCACGCACGTCTTTTAGAAGAGGCAAAAGCCCGGGCATCAGAGGTTGCTGCGGCAAGGCGGGATCTAGCGTCCGCTTACGACAGGCAGGCCGCCGACCTGAATGCTCGACAGGCAGATCTAAAGCGCGTGCATGGCCAATTGGATAGACTGCGCAGCCGGATTGAAGGCACGGGTGACTACCACGGGGCCATCGGCACTGGTCCTGCAATGGCGCGTATTTTTTCACTGATCGAACGGGTAAAGGATCTCCAGGTACCAGTGGTTTTTATCGGAGCAAGCGGCACTGGCAAGGATCTCTTGGCCCGAATTCTCCACGACCAAAGCAACCGAGGCAGCGGACCCTTTCTGGTTATGAGTTGCGGCAGCCTACCAGAGACGCTCATCGAGTCCACCTTGTTTGGACACCTGAAAGGGGCGTTTTCCGGTGCGACAACCGATCGCCAGGGCCTACTTCACGCAGCAGACGGGGGCACGCTATACCTGGATGAGATAGGCGATATGACCCCGCGCATGCAAATCGATCTGCTCCGCGTATTGCAGGAAGGCTGTTTTACGCCGCTCGGATCCTCAACAGCGATTCGCGTTAATTTTCGACTCATCGCATCCAGCAAGGTCCCCCTTCAAGAACTCGTCGATAATGGACGCCTGCGCCAAGACCTCCTTTACCGGCTGCAAGTGGTCACGTTGGAAATCGCTCCCTTAAGAAAGCGCAGAGAAGATATCCTGCCGCTCGTCCGTCGATTTATCGACCGAGAGGCTGGGCAAGCAAATCGCCCTGAGCGCCCCCTCACCAGAGACGCAGCCGATGCCCTGATCGCGCATGAATGGCCGGGAAATGTTCGAGAACTAGAGCAAGTGGTCCGGCGAACCATCCTCATCGGGGACAGTGCTGGGCCGATCCAGGCCGAAGAGCTCGGATTAAAAACACTGTCCAAGGATGGTGTGATGCCAAAGCGCACCCCCGAAAAACAGAGAGGCTTCACTTCTAAAGAGGCCGCACACATCATTGATGCCTTGGAGCAATGTCAATGGAATCGAACCCGGGCTGCAGAGGCCCTCGGCATTCCCCGGCGGACTTTTTATAGAAAAATCAAGAGATTGGGCATTGCCCTGAAGTAATCCGTGTGCAGCAATGGCCCCCTTATCACTGTTGAATCTAAAAAAACAGACTTGACGGTGGCGGCCATCCCGACCATTAATCATGTCGCGATAAAAAATGGGCAGATGACGAATCGATATCATGAAAACAAGACGAAGCGGGTAATAGGCAGCGCATCAAAAATTTCAATCGGACACCCAGACTATCCGAGCGAATTGCAACAACTGACCGACTCCCCCAAATGTCTCTATGTCTTAGGGCGCATCCCAGTGGGACCGATGGTAGCCATTGTTGGCTCACGGGCTGCTGACCCGGCTGCCAAACGATTTGTCCTAGGCCTGGCAGCTGATTTGACTGCGCACGGCCTGGTGGTCATTTCCGGCGGGGCCGAGGGCATTGACACAGCGGCACATCAGGGGGCACTAGAGGCAGGCGGTGTTACAGTCGCTATCATCGGCTCGGGGTTTGACTTCATGTATCCCAAGGCAAATGCGTCCCTGTTTGAAAAAATCGCAACGCGCGGTGCCCTCGTCACGGAATTCGCGCCTGAGCAGCCACCGACAAAGTGGACATTCCCCAGGCGTAACCGGCTCGTCGCGGCCATGGCAGGTGCTGTGGTGGTATCGCAAGCCGGCGAGACGTCAGGCGCTTTGATCACGGCACGTATTGCTAAGAATCTGGGAATTCCCTTGGGCGCGGTGCCTGGACCGGCCGGCGATGCCCGGTACCGGGGCAGCCACCAGCTGCTCAGATCAGGGGCGTCACTGGTGGAATCTGCCGAAGACGTCCTCAGCATTGTCGCCCATGCGGGACCCCGCAATCAAATGCCCCTGCCCGGGCTTGCATCGCACCCTCAGAAGACGGCATCCCAGCATGTCCCAACCCCTGAGGAAGTCAAAATACTTGATATTTTAGGGTCTGGTCCCATACATATCGATGAGATTATTACAGCCACGGGCTTGAGCCCGGGCAAGGTGACTGCTGCTGTCTTGTCTCTGGAAATCGTCGGATTCGTTGAGGATCAAGGTGGTAAACGCTACGTCAAGTTGGACTAAAGTAGGGGGGAGAAAGAACCGATTATGGCCAAATCGTTAGTGATCGTTGAATCTCCGACCAAAGCTCGCACTATACGCAAGTATCTCGGGTCATCATACACCGTCAAGGCATCTCTTGGTCATGTCAAGGACCTGCCCAAGGCAAAAATGGGCGTTGCCATCGACAATCAGTTTGCGCCAGAGTATCGGATCATCCCTGGAAAGAAAAAAATACTGGGCGAACTTTTAAAATATGCCGAACAAGCAGATACCATCTACCTCGCCTTGGACCCTGATCGGGAGGGAGAGGCCATTGCCTGGCACATTGCCGAGGAAATCGGCCTCGATCCGGACAAGGTAAGGCGGGTTCTGTTCAACGAAATCACCAAAAAGGGCATTGCCAAAGGTCTGGATTTGCCTCAACCCCTCAATGTCAGGCGTTACGAGTCTCAACAGGCCAGGCGCATCCTCGATCGACTCGTGGGGTATGAGATATCACCCATCTTGTGGAAAAAGGTCAGACGCGGGCTCTCTGCTGGTCGGGTCCAATCCGTATCCCTGCGCCTCATTGTGGACAGGGAGCGAGAAATCGAAGCATTTGAACCAGAGGAATTCTGGAAAATCGATGTCCAGCTGGAGGGGAAAACCCCACCGAAGTTCAAAGCCCGCTATTACGGCTCAAATGGGAAAAAGGAAAAAATCCCATCCGGCGAGGTTGCCGAGCGCGTGCAACAGGAGTTGACCCAAGCTGACGTTGTCGTGGCCAAGGTCGAACGCAAGGAGCGAAAGCGGGCGCCCCTGCCCCCGTTTATCACCAGCCGCCTGCAACAAGAAGCAGTGCGGCGGTTCCGCTTCGCTGCTAAACGCACAATGATGATCGCACAGCAGCTCTACGAGGGCATCGATGTGGGAGAGGAGGGCACTATCGGTCTCATCACTTACATGCGAACCGATTCGGTCCGCCTCTCAGGAGACGCAGTCGAGGATCTCCGGGGCTACATTGCCGAGCGATTTGGAAAAGACCACTTGCCGCGCCGTGCAAATACGTTCAAAAGCCGCAAGGGCGCGCAGGATGCACACGAGGCCATACGCCCCACTTCGGTCCACCTCACACCGAGTCGCATTGGGAAATACCTGACCGTTGATCAGCGCAAGCTCTACAAGCTGATTTGGGAGCGGTTTGTTGCCTGCCAAATGCGCCCGGCAATCTACGATCAGACAAATGTATTCATCACAGCGGGCCAGCATGAGCTCAGAACTTCTGGATCGGTCCTCAAATTCCGCGGATGGCTGGAAGTATCCGAAGATAGCGGGATGACGCCACCGGTCAACGGCAACGGAAATGGGGATGGAGACGAGGAATCTGCTGAACTACCAGTGCTGAACCAAGGAGATGTCCTCACCCTTGCGGAAGAGGGTGTGTCAGCTGAACAAAAGTTCACCCAACCACCGCCCCGATTCACCGAGGGTACCCTCATCCGCGAGCTCGAGGATCGGGGCATTGGCCGGCCGAGCACCTATGCCACCATCCTTTCGACCATACAAGACCGGCGATATGTCGTAAAAGATGAGGGGCGGTTCAAGCCCTCTGAGTTGGGTAGATTGGTCACGGACCGTCTGGTGTGGCACTTTCCCCGCATTCTCGACGTGGATTTCACCGCATCCATGGAGGAATCCCTCGACCAGATTGAGGAGGGAAAAGAGGATTGGATAGCCCTCCTGAAAAGATTCTACGGGCCCTTTCACGAAGATGTGGAAAAAGCCCTCAAAGAGATGAAAGACATCCGGGATTTGGCTGAGGAAACCGGTGAGAAATGCGAGGAGTGCGGAAAGCCCATGCTCGTCAAATGGGGTCGCAACGGGCGCTTTATCGCCTGCTCTGGCTATCCAAAATGCCGCAACACCAAGGAGTTGGACGGCGGTGAATCCAAGGCCAACGGCGAACCCATCGATGTGGCCTGCGAGGCCTGCGGAAAACCCATGGTTCGCAAACACGGGCGATTCGGTGATTTTCTTGCGTGCTCGGGCTATCCTACCTGTGGCGCAACCCGATCCATACCCACCGGCATCCAATGCCCCAGAGCGGATTGCAATGGGGAACTCACCCAGCGCAGGACCAAGCGAGGCCGCATTTTCTACGGCTGCAGTGAGTTCAAAAAATCCGGATGCGATTTTGTGGTCTGGGGCACGCCCGTCAAGGAGACCTGCCCCTCGTGTCAGGCTGGGTTCCTCGTGACTTCCACGAGGCGCAAAGGGGGGCGCACCTTAAAGTGTGTGGCAGAGGAATGCGACTACAAGCGCACTGAGGACGCTTAGCAACGCCCTAGAACTAGTCTATGTCAAACGAATTTTGTCGGCTGAAGATAGTAAATTCCCCCTTGAAAAAGGGGGGTAGGGGGATTTTGTCACACCGAGACGGTAGAGGAAACGATGAAATCCCCCCGGCCCCCTTTGCCAAAGGGGGAGCCCCGTTACCTCTTTGATGTCGGAAATACCACCCGTATCGATCATCGGCGCCGGGCTGGCCGGATGCGAGGCAGCCTGGCAACTAGCCACCCGGGGCGTTCCAGTGCGGCTTATCGATATGAAACCTCGTACCCGGACGCCTGCGCACACAATGGACGGCATGGCCGAGCTCGTGTGCTCCAATTCCCTTCGGGGCGCCGGGCTTACATCTGCTGTTGGCCTCCTTAAAGAAGAACTCAGGCTCGCACGGTCCCTGCTCATCCAAACCGCCGATGAAGCTGCTGTCCCAGCCGGTTGGGCCCTGGCAGTGGATCGCCGCCTTTTTTCAACAGCCGTCGAGACCAAGATCCGATCCCATCCACTCATTGCTGTGGAAATGGATCGCTGTATCTCTTCCATTCCCAGGGGCCGGGTGATTGTGGCTACTGGGCCGTTGACCGAGGGAGGACTCGCAGATGCCTTGGTCGGCGTCGGCGCGATGCTCAGCTACTATGACGCCATTGCCCCACTCGTGGACGCGTCTAGTATCGACATGGACCCAGTATTCCGCGCGGATCGCTATGAACCCGATACCCAAGATAGTGCATATCTGAACTGCCCCATGACCGACCAGCAGTACTTCGATTTTGTCGCAGCGCTAACGTCTGCTGAAAAAACCGTACTGCGCGATTTTGAAAAAGGAACACCCTTTTTCGAGGGGTGCCTCCCAGTGGAGGAGATCGCCCGCCGCGGTTCCCTAACCCTGGCCCATGGACCGCTCAAACCCACCGGGCTCATCGACCCGAGGACTGATAAGCGACCCTTTGCAGTGGTTCAGCTCAGACCCGAAGACCGGCATCGGACCGCGTACAACCTGGTTGGCTTTCAAACCCGCCTTACTCGGCCAGCGCAACAGCGCATTTTTAGAACCATTCCAGGCCTTGGGGCTGCGCGATTCTTGAGGTATGGCCAGGCCCACCGCAACAGCTTTGTCAATGCCCCAAAGGTCCTCGACAAACGGCTTCGATTGAGATCCCATCCCCAGGTGACCCTCGCTGGTCAGCTGGCAGGTGTCGAAGGGTATGTGGAATCCATCGCGTGCGGATGGCTCGCCGGCTTTTTTGTCGCCTCGGAATGCCTGAACAAAGGATCCGCAACTCCCCCCCCACCCACTACGGCCTTGGGCGGACTGCTCCGATTCTTGAGCATTGAGAAAGAAAAATTTGAGCCTTCTAACGTTTTGTGGCTGATGATAGAAAAACCCGCTCGACGTCGCGGACAAAGCAAGCGCGTACACCGGGAAGCATCGGCCAAAACCGCCCTTGAAATGCTCAACCAGTGGCTTTCAGAATCGTGTGCATAACCCGATCGTTGGATTGACACGCTTGGGACCGCGGTTAGTATGCGTTTCATGAAACCTTACGAACCACTGGTGTTGGCTTCGGCATCTCCCAGGCGCAGGCAGCTACTCTCGGCCCTTGGATTGATATTCGACGTAATTCCAGCAGCAATTGATGAGACAAGGATGCCGGACGAGTTCCCTGCGATGTTTACCGAACGCATGGCAAAGGAAAAAGGGCGCGCAGTCACTGCAATGCTCGACCGAGCAAGGCGTCGGCCGTGGATCGTCGCCGCAGATACAGTGGTTGTATGCGAAGACCAGATCATGGGAAAACCAAAAGACAAAACCGAGGCCGCTCAAATGCTCAAGCGCCTTGCTGGTCAAACCCATGTGGTCATTACTGGATGGACCGTGGGCCGCTCTGCTGGGCCGTGGATTGTCGAATCAACCAAGACAGATGTGACATTTTTTGACCTCCAGGACGATCAGATCAGCGCTTACGCCGCCACCGGCGAGGGGATGGACAAAGCCGGTGCATATGCCATACAAGGGATGGGTGCGTTTTTAGTGGATCGCATCCATGGCAGCTATACCAATGTGGTGGGTCTACCCGTATCCCATGTGGTTCGGGCCCTGATAACCGTCGGCGCATTGCCGACATTTCCAATACCATGACGACGAATATCGCAAAAAACCTCGAAGACGTGAAAAAGAGGATCGAACAGGCCGCCCATAAGGCCAAACGCGATCCAGCAGACGTGACCCTCGTGGCCGTCTCCAAAAGACAATCCGTAGCTGCGATTCGCCAGGCCTATGCTGCCGGTCAGCGCCATTTTGGAGAAAACTATGCCCAGGAGTTGAGAGACAAGGCCGTTGAGCTCAGAGACCTGACCGATATTCGCTGGCATTTCATCGGCCATTTGCAGCGCAACAAAAGCAAGTATATTGCCCAAAGTGCCACCATGTTGGAGACAGTCGATACAGTCCGCCTCATCGAGGAACTCGACCGTCAAGTCGGACGCTCCGGCCGCACGCTTGAATGCCTGGTCCAGGTCAATGTGGGACGCGAGGAACAGAAATCCGGGTGCGATGTCAAAGCAGTCCCAGCGTTGCTCGACGCCGTGGAAACCGCAGACAGCCTCAGCCTCAAGGGGTTGATGACCATTCCCCCCTGGGATTTGGAACCGGAAAAGACGCGCGCCTACTTCACTGCGCTGAGCCGCCTACAAGGCGGGCACGGGGGAGCATCTCGCCTGCCCCACCTGTCTATGGGCATGAGCGCCGACTTCGAGGTAGCCATAGCAGAGGGTGCCACACTCGTAAGGGTGGGTACGGCCATCTTTGGCAAACGGCAATATTGAATAAAGGGTTGATGATAGGGGATGGGGATCAGCAGCTTCTGTTAGAACAACTGGCCCAATAATTGAACGAGGGTTGCGGAAGGGGAGTTTCCAACATGGGTAAATCCACATCCGCTTTCGCCGTTTTGGCCACCGTCGCCATCTGAATCACTGTCCGTATCTGAATCGCTGTCTGAATCACTGTCCGAATCCGAATCGCTGTCAGAGTCCGAATCACCGTCTGAATCCGAATCGCCGTCTGAATCCGAATCACCGTCTGAATCCGAATCGCCGTCTGAGTCCGAATCACTGTCCGTATCCGAGTCAGTATCGGCATCCGTATCCGTATCGGTGTCTGTATCGGTATCCGCATCCGTGTCCGTGTCGGTATCCGTATCGGTGTCTGTATCGGTATCCGTATCCGTGTCTGTGTCGGTATCCGTATCGGTGTCTGTATCGGTATCCGTATCAATATCTGGTGATCCAGATACTCGAACCGAGGGATCCCCAAACACGGTCCAGGCGTTGAATTCCGTAACGCCGGAGCTGCCGTATTCATCCATCATGACATTGGATCCACCAAAGCAAATACCGCCAAAGGTGAAGTTCGTCTCGGCAACAAACAGATCAGCCACACCATCTTGACCGCACATGGGTGGTCTCCAACTCTGGTTGATAGTGGCGCCATAAAAACCGACCGCGCCAGCGGGTGAACCGTTACTCTCCGACCTCAGCATGGCCTCGGCCAAGCATTCGTTGGTGCTGAAATTTCCCACCACACACGCCACACTAATCGCGAATGGCCAGGCATCTGTATTGGTCAAACTATTCGCATCGCTGGTATTGAATCCACTGCTGACCCAGGTACTGGTGGACCCATGCCCAGTGTAGTTGATCACGCCCCTACCGTCGTTGATCCAGTTGCGCACATCCGAAGCTGATGCATTCGGATCATAGGCTTTGTCCACAGATGTGAACCCGTATGCTTCCAAGTCTGCCCAGAGGTTGTCTAGGTGTTCGTAGTCCATCTCATTATCATCGCCAGGTCCCTCGTTAGAAGCAATGTTGATGGCCTTTTTAAACCAATCCTGTGTCGGGGCCGGCGCTGTTTCATGTAAAATCGTGCGCTCAACCTGGATATCCACCTGGTCGGCAGACTGGGCAGAAAATCGGCCGACGAGAATCTCAGGGCGATCATCGCCTCCCTCGATTTTGGAATAGCAGGGATCGCATTTGCCAGAACCGGATGTCTGGCTATCAACCTGAGCGAGATCGCCTACCAGAAGAACAAACGACAAGTTCCCGCTATTGTATTTATCGTCAATGTAACTGCCGATCGCGCTAGAGGAATTGCCAATCGTGGAAACGCCCACTGCTTCTGCTGTAATGCCCATGTTCGCCTTGTGGGTTACAAGCGGTGCCACATTGGAGAGCCAGTCGTCGTGGCAGATAATCAGCATATCCCCTTCTTCATCGAACCGGGGAAATTGGCCGGCCCTTTCCAGCATTGAAAAGTTAATGAAGTGGTGTCGATAGAGCCGCTGAAACGTATCGCTTGGATGCCATTTAGGATTGGTCCGGACGTTGACCTTTCCCTGCCCAGCTGGCTTATAGGCCACCACAATGCGATTGTAGACGCGCAGCGTGTGCGTGACAGGATTATAGCGGAAGGCATTGACGTGGGTTGTAAGACCGCGGACATCGCGCATGATATACGGTGCATCCAACTTTACGAGCTTGCTCGGATAGAACTGATCTGTCTTGTACATCTCCCCAAAGCAATAGGGCACGGTCTTGGGGTCGATCTGCCTGGAAATCGTGCCTTTTGATGGGACAATATCCACATTCGGAACATCGGTGTAGTCCGCTTCCACAACAGAGGCCGTGACTTTGGCCCGATCCCAGATTGCTAAACTTCGGGTTACATCCGGGAGGTCCGGTGCACAGCGATTATCTGGCGAATACTCCCCTTCTGTTTTGATGCGATAATAGGTCTTCTCCCCTACCTGAACCGGCCGCAGCGAGTAATCTTCGATCTTATACTCAACGAGGATACTGGACTCATCCGAACGCAGCACGGTTACATCTGCGGCATATGCGGTCGCTGTCACACCCAACACCAATGCAATGCAACACACACTCAAAAGGCGCATCCAGTCGGCCACCCGCCCATTACCGTGTCTAATCATTGAAAACTGTTTCATTTTTGTAAATCTCCTTCCTTCTTTAAAAAAACGAATTCACTCACTCGCTTGTTCGCCATTAATTTTCAGTTCTCATTATGTTTCTCTGATCCCAACCCTTTAGCGCACAGTTGAGAGTCTAGACCGATATTGTATCAGAAAAATTGGGAATTTTTACCCAAAAAGATTCGTATTTTCGTTTTTTTCTAATTTCTAACCAACTATTATTAAATTACCTGGGTCGCGGCGTGGTCTTGGCCAAAATCCTAGGCAACCGACCAGAAGATTCGCTCTACGAGTAATTCCAGCGCATGAACAGTCATAGAGAGCCGGAAAGAGGGGACGCTGTTTCGTAACGTGACATCCTAAGATGCTTTGTAACCAAAACGATATTGATAGCTCTCAACCTTTGAAGCAAGCTAATGGACAGGCTGCACCAGGTGGCCACTAATTGAAGACCGCCCCATCGTCGGATTCTGGAGTGATCCTCAAGGGGGAGGCCCATTGACGTCGGTAGACCGACGATTAATGGTACGCCTTTCAGGGCTGCGGATCTTTTTTTCTACAAGTTAGCACTTATGCGATCTGACGGTAGGTTACCAGATATCCCTCATATACTCTGGTTGTTTTCCAGACACAAATGATTGATCCGGTCCCGGATACGTCTCAGTCGTTTTGCCACTGCACGCCAGGTGATACCGTACTCTTGAGCCAGTTCTGCTTGATCGATCCCAATGATAAAATGCTTAATTACAAATATAACCTCTCTCTCGTTGAGCAGATCCATGATTTTTTTAAGTGTCTGCCGTGCTGCAAGCACCCGAACGGTGTCTTCAATTTCGTCGGCTATCCAATCCACATCCTCGGTCAACACCACGGGTTTTCCCTTTTCAGCCCGCAGCTTATTTATGCAGATATTGGTGGCAATGCGCAATAACCAGCCCCTGTATCCATTTTTTTGCACGAACATAGGAAGAGACCGATTTACCCTGATAAATGTCTCCTGAAGAGCATCCTCTGCTTCAATATCATCGCATAAGATTTTTGTGCAGTGTGCGAGTAGCATTCGCGAATATCGGCCGTAAAGCTGCTCAAAAGATTGCCTCGATTTTTGTGATCCACTGTATGAATATTCACTTGCCATTTAAAGTCCATTGACCTGCAAATAACATTTTATTTAATTACAACATGTTAATAAAGGCTTGATCAAGATTTTTTTACCCCCTAAATATCGAACGAAACGATGGATTTCAGTGACAAGATAGACAAATCCTCCAACCATCTAGTACCATTTGGTCACTTTGGCATCGTAACGAGGATAAAGCCCGCTAAAGAGCGCCCCGCGAGTGCGCCCGCAGCAACCGACCGAGGCGTGGCCAAAGCCACGTCGGCCGATGGAGCGAGGACGTAAACCGCGTGGTGGTTGTTGGATTTATCCGCAGCAGCTGGCAAAGTGACCAAGTGGTACTAGAACAAAGGTAGACTCTTGAGCTAGGCGTTCACAGAAGTTCAAGTGTAGGATGATTTCAAACGTTGTAGGAATTTAAAACAACTGAAGGTGCGATCCCCCTCGCTGCGAAGAAAGGTGTTGTTAAATTCGTTATCATGGAGCGGACTTTAGAGGTTGTCGCAAAATATGACAAAAGCAACTACTGCAAAGAGACCTTGTTTAGCAAAGCCGCCTATCGGGATTTGGCATTGCTGTGTTCCGAACAGAGAGAAACTCCGAAAAAAAGAAAAAAGAGAGGAAATGTAGATTTTGTGTGCGGCAAAATGAGAGCTGTCCACATTTGCTCTGCTGGCCATCCAGTGACCTCCAAAAGTCGGGCCAAAGATGGTTCGTATATTCAAAATGAGCCTCATGGTTGCAAGAGACCATTGGATAAATAGACTCTAGAGCTGTTCCACATACTTTAGCATGCGTACTCTCATCTCCTCAAAAGGGGCTTCGTCATTAGATTGCGAAAAGTACATCGATGTCCTCAGCTCCCCATTGGGAAGAAGGCTCTTTTGTCCATGAAGGTTCCCATCCCATGGGCCTCTTTCTGAGCCCTCCGCTTGAAATGTCTTAAACGCCTCTTCATTAACATGACGCACAACGACTTTACATAATTTGGTGCCACAGTGTGTGGTTACATAATCTGTTCCATGAAAAAGCTCGTCAGAGAGCATTCCTTTGACGTTTGTTTCAACGCGCTTTGACCATGTGGTATCTTCTTCTTGCTCACTAAGAATTTCTTCGAGAATTTCTGGGGCCTTTTGCCAGTAATAAGGTTGAATTTTTTTCATCCTCTCCTTGGCTTTTAAATGCTCTTCACTCACTTGACCTACAGGAGGAAGGGAGCCTTCGTAAGAGTCATGAGAGCTTTTCAGCTCTTTGATAAGAGAATTCAATTTCGATATTTTCAGGGATTGTTTCTCGATGTTGCTACGAATTTCTTTCTTGCCTTGCTTGGCGATAGAATGACGTTCACCGTCCTGTCTGCTTTCGATAGGTTCACGATTCCTATCGCTAAATTTTGATATAATCAAAAAAATTAAGCCTATAATGAACAAAGAAGCGGAACTAATTTTTATCATTCTTCTGGTTTTCATTTGATACCCTTATCTCATTTCCGCTGAAAAAAGGCTATGCGTACGATCTGGAAACAATTGGCTCAATTAAGCTTTATAGAATCAATCCAAACCTGTTAGATTAAAATAGCGATGATATGGTGATTGTCCTATTTGCGGTTCTGATAAATAATATGAAAATCTTATAACATCTCCTTCAGTGAGGCGACTGTAGTCATAGTCGTCATAGCCGTTAAGCTGATTTGCCCAGTATCTACGATAGTCTCCACTTGTGTAATTTCCACTGTTTTGCGGGGTTCCCCAACCCGTACTGGGATTCCACGCTACTTGAGAGAAGCTGTTACTGTAAAAAGAACTTATCTGCGGTGTATACCTAGCAATTCTGAAATAAACACCGTCGACACCTGTTTCTGGAAGATTGGCATTCTGGTACGTAAAACCTACGTGCTTTAGCTCAGGTGGTCAGCAGCGATATTCAGTTACATTGGTAACATTAGCCAAGTAGGTCCATCCGCCCCCATCAGCATCGTAGACACCGCAGCGAGAGAACTCCACAAAATTTTGATCAATGTTGTATTCTTCTGCCGAGGCCGTTGTGATGGTGGCCAAGACCACCGAGGCTGATACCAATCCAAGGAATTTTCTCATTTTACTCTCCTTTTTTTAAAACATGTACTTCCAGACCGTACGAATTGCCATAGCCAGCCAAAAAAGTTTTGCTCTTTTTTAGTTGAACTGTTTTTGTCCTTTATAAATAAAGAACATTGAAAATGGCGCCCATATGAACCAAAAACATTGTCAGCATGTCAGTTTTTTGATATCTCGTCACTGGCGTTGGGGTTCAGATAACCAAATCCAGTAAAAAAGAGTATTGTGAATGGGATTTTATTCCTTACATCCCATGCTATCTTTATTTGCCGCACAAAACGCCTCAATGATATCTGCGGCTGATCGCGCTTCGATGCGGTACTGGTTGTTGAGGATCCAGGTGGGTGTCCCTTGGACGCCGAGCTGCTCTGAACGGTCAAATGACGCGGACAGTAGATCTCGTCCTTCCTTGCCCTTGGCGCATGCCTGGATAACGGCCGCATCCATGCCCTGCGGCACACACTGCTGCCACATATTCCCGGCCTCGCGTCCTGGCTCGGCGCTCATTTTATTTCGGCATGCGATATAGGTCATAAAGGCGTACTTTTCACCATAGTGCTGCTGCGCACAAATCTGTCTTAGGTTTTCCTCGATTTCCCTGTCGCCGTGGAGAGAATAGAAGTCCCCATCCTCTTCTTCTCCGACAAATTCTATTTTAAAATCAATCTGTTGGCGATTGCGACCAAAATGATCGAGGGCTTGTTCCATAAAGCCCAGGGCAATTGTACAATAGGGACAGTAGCTCATGACAAAAAGGGTGAGGGAGCGTTTCTGCTGTTTGCGGCAAATGAGTTTCGCCGCACAGTGGGGGTCTTGACAGTCTATTTTGCCGTTTTTCGTGTTATCGATACCGTCGTCGCAGATCTCAGCAACCGGATCCCACTGCCGGCCTATTGGAAGCGCATATCGCTCGTTGGCCATACTCAACATAGATCGCCTGAGCCGCTCAAATGCATCGGCGTTCTTTTCAATGGATGCGTCAAAAAACGCAATGGGCAAAAATCGAATGCCACTATCCAAAAACAGGGTCCTGCCCCTTTTTTCTGAAATATCGACGTGATCAAACACCGCCCCTGAAAAATGCCGATTGAGCAGGCCCTCGAGCACCTGTGGATCGCACTCAGGTCGTCGACATCTCGCATCGTTGACAATCGTTACGGGAATCTCCGGCAGCGTCGGCAGTGTCGTGCATGCCGTAGGCATTGTTCCCTGCATCCCATCGCATATCGCTCGGGTGATGGACGACGCACTCAGGGCTCTTTCGTGGGGCGCGCCGCCGATATACACTGTCGGGCTTTCCCTAACATCCGCGGCCTCGGCTCTCGATATCGAGGCGCGAAGCAGGGAGTTGCCAATGGGGCCATTGCGGCACGCGGCGATCTCGGCCACGTCTAACCCGGATTGCCCAGCGCAGCGCCGCCAGTTATTGGGAAATCGGTCCGAATCATCGTACTGACACTTCATGAAATCGAGGAGCTGTATGGGCGATGTGCTCGACCGTTGGGCACATAATTGCAGCACATTGCCCAATACCTCGTCTGGGCCGTGCATCGAAGAGATGCCATCCTTATTCACTTTACCGATGTGACTTAGGATAAGTCGGATATGGGGACTGAGTACAGCGACCACAGGGTGCAGGGTACCGATAAACTTGGAAAAAAAAGGACACTTGGACATGGCAAACAGCTCGATCTCAACCCTCTCACCACTGCCGGTCTCAGCACTTGTGGATCGCCCGGTGCTGCTTGTTTCGATGCCCACTGTGTCCAACTTTGACAAAGCGTCTGCTGAAACGCCCTGTGGGCCATCTGCTTCTTCTGGAATGAGCTCAGGTGTCACACCGGACCGCTTTACACAGGTTGCCATGGACAGCCCTGCAGCACAGAGGATAAAAATGGCCATGGCGCGGTATCTTCTATTAACGATGAATGAATACATTGATATAGGTCTCGCTTAATCGACAGGGATAAGGCTATCGGCATTATAAATACAGGTCAAGAACCAGCCTTGCGCGACAGGGTTACAATCATTCACTTGGTAGGGGGCCATTACCCCTAAGGCCGTGTGAATAAAGGTTTCTTGACCAGCGGTCTAAGGCACCCTTAGACTCTTGACAATGATCGAGTCCAAACAACTATTGAGGCGCTGGGCCTTTACCTTTGGTATCCTGGTCGTATTCCTCTTTTTTGTATGGAAACTGCAGTCCCTGGCCACGTTATGCCTGCTATCTTTTTTGGTCGCCTACGTCTTGAACCCAGTGGTTACGAGGTTGGACCGATTTCGATTCATCAATCGCACCGGGGCCACGACGATTACACTGTTTGGCCTCCTGGTGGCGTTCCTCGCCGTGCTGTTGATCATCGTGCCAGAAGTCATGGGCGAGTTTAGACAGTTTGTTGAGCGGATGCCCGGACAGCTCAGTCGCATCCAAGCAGCGATGGTGCCGTGGATTGAAAAGAGATTCAATGTGGTCATCCCCATGTCCTTTAGCGAGGCGATCACTCAATTTGGTCAGGAGATAAAAGATCTGGCCCCCGAGGTCATCGGCCCGGCCACCCAGTTTGTGGCCAATGCCTTTGACCGCACATTCTCAGCTGTATTTGCCGTCGTAGGGGCGCTGATGTTTCCCCTCTTTGTCTTCTTCCTGCTCAAGGACTTTCCCAGGGTCGTGGGGGCCATTGACGGATTGGTGCCGCGCAACAGTCTCGAGAGGTATCATCAAGTCGGGCGAGAAATTGACGAGAGCCTGTCCGCGTTTCTCCACGGCCAGTTCATGGTCATGCTGGTGCTCGGATCCCTCTATTCGATCGGCTATTCCATTGTCGGCATCCCCGTTGCGATCGGCGTGGGCTTGCTGACGGGCCTGCTGTGCTTTATCCCGTATGTGGGCGCGGCAACGGGATTTGTGCTCGCCCTGATCCTCTCGCTGCTGGAATTTCAGGGGCTTGGCAGGGTGTTCGGGGTCGCCGTGGTATTTGGCACTGTGCAACTGCTCGACGCAACCGTCATCACGCCCAGGATTCTCGGGGGCAAGCTCGGCCTGCGGCCCCTGTGGATTATTTTTGCGTTGATGGTCGGCGCAGAGCTCTTTGGATTTATCGGCGTGTTGCTCGCCGTGCCCACCACGGCCGTGTTAAAGGTACTCGTCGGGCATTCTGTGGATCGATATAAGCAGAGTCATTTATACAACAACAGTGCCACTGCCAAACCCGAATTCGAAGACAGGCCCTAAACCGGGTCTTTCCAGTCCACGGCCTCATCGATGATAAAATTGGGAATATCGTCCTCGATTTTGTAAAGCAAGTTGCACCCCTTGCAGGCAAAGCCTTCGGGATTTGACTCTTGAACCAGCGGTCCCTTGCATTTGGGACAGGCGAGGATCTCTATCAATTCTGGACTAACGGGCATTGCCATCTCCGATTTTGCGTTGATCAAACAGCTACTATAGACTAATTACATTACATACATACGCGTGCGCAATGCGTTTTTTTGGGCGCCATCGCGCAATATGCTAAACCAACTATAACGTCGCCGGCAGCTTACTGAAACAGGGAGTACAACATGGCCAAGAAGCAGAACACAAACAAAAAGAAAAAAACTGTAACCCGTGCCAAGAAAAAGTATGTCTATACCTTTGGCAACGGGCGCGCGCAGGGCAGCGCGGAGATGAAGGAACTCTTGGGCGGCAAGGGGGCCAACCTGGCGGAAATGGTTCGCATGGGCATTCCCGTACCTCCTGGGTTTACGATCACGACGGAAGTGTGCAATGCGTTTTTCGACGGCGGCGGCAAGCTGCCACCTGGCTTGAAAGAAGAGGTCCTCAAAGCTGTAAAGGAAATAAACAAAATCACGGGCAAGTCGTTCGGCAACCCCAAAAAACCCCTGCTGGTATCAGTGCGATCCGGCGCACCCGCCTCCATGCCGGGCATGATGGACACCATCTTAAATCTCGGCATCAACGACGCGGTGGCCGAAGGCATGGTAGCCTTAACCGGGGATGCGCGATTTGTCTACGATGCGTATCGGCGCTTTGTGATGATGTATGCCGACGTCGTTCTCGGCGTACATCGACACAAATTCGAAAAACTCGTGGATGCGGCAAAGGCCGACCTCAAGGTGACACACGACAATGAGTTGCCCGCCGCTGCCCTCAAAAAGATCGTCCAGCAGTCTAAGTCGATCGTCAAAAAATCCGGACACGTATTTCCAGAGAAGCCCATGGATCAACTCTGGGGTGCTGTGGGCGCGGTTTTCGACTCTTGGAATAACCCCAGGGCAACGACGTATCGTCAATTAAATAATATCCCACCCCATTGGGGCACGGCTGTAAACGTGCAGACAATGGTCTTCGGCAACATGGGGGATGACTGCGGTACAGGGGTTGCGTTTACCCGAAATCCAGCCACTGGTGAGAAGGTGTTCTTTGGCGAGTGGCTGCCCAATGCCCAGGGAGAAGACGTGGTGGCCGGCATCCGAACGCCCCACGGTCTGTCAGCTAAAGACGGGGGGGAGATGTCCCTCGAGAATTGTTTCCCAAAGGCCTACAAACAGCTCGACAGGATCCAGCGAAAACTCGAGCGACATTACCGAGATATGCAGGATTTGGAGTTCACCATCGAAAACGGCACCCTCTGGCTGCTCCAGACGCGCGTAGGTAAACGCACCGGGTTTGCCGCGGTTCAGATGGCCGTGGATATGGTCGACGAAAGATTGATTTCATCCAAGGACGCACTCCTCAGAATCGCGCCGGATCAGCTCAACCATCTGCTGCGTCCCGTGTTCGATGAAAAGGGGCGCAACCAAGCCCAATGCCTGGCCAAGGGCCTGCCCGCAGGACCTGGCGCTGCAACTGGAAAAATTGCCTTCACGCCGGATAAAGCAGTGGAGATGGCAAAGAGCGATCCGGTGATCCTGGTGCGGCACGAGACCTCACCAGAGGACATCGCCGGCATGAACGCGGCCGAAGGTATTTTGACAGCACGCGGCGGCATGACCAGCCACGCCGCCCTTGTCGCCCGCCAGATGGGCAAAGTCTGTGTGGCCGGCTGTGGGGATGCGGACATCGATTACGGCGCAGGTACCTTGAACTTTGGAGGCGACGTCTTCAAGGAGGGGGATTTCATTTCATTGGATGGCACAGCCGGAGAAGTCCTCATGGGCCAAATTGACACGGTCCCGTCCGAAGTAATGGAAGCCCTATTTGGTAAGAAGAAAAAAGCCAGTAAATCCAAGGTATTCAATACCTATGCGCGATTAATGGAGTTCGCCGATAAGTTCCGTTCTCTCGGCGTTCGCACCAACGCGGATCAGCCAGACCAGGCGCATCAAGCCATTGCGTTTGGCGCAGAGGGGATCGGCCTTTGTCGTACCGAACACATGTTCTTTGGCGACGGCAAGATAGGGCCCATGCGACAAATGATATTGGCTGACAATGAGGCGGAACGGCGCAAGGCACTGAAAAAACTCTTACCGCTGCAGCGGCGCGATTTTGCAGGGCTTTTCAAGGCAATGGCCGGGCGACCAGTAACTATCCGGACCCTGGATCCGCCCCTACACGAGTTCTTGCCCCATGCAGGCGATGAAATCGCCGACCTCGCAGGGGAAATGGGCGTCGAACCGAGTGTCATCGAGCGCAAGGTCCAGTCCCTTCACGAATTCAATCCCATGCTGGGCCACCGGGGATGTCGCCTGGGGATTTCCTACCCAGAGATTACCGAGATGCAGGCACAGGCGATCTTTGAAGCAGCGGTCCAGGTAAAGAAAAAGGGCACTGACGTGCGACCGGAAATCATGATTCCCCTGGTGGGCAAGGTCGAGGAGCTCAAATTGCAGGAGCGCATTGTTCGCGAAGCAGCCGAGGCAGTGCTCAAAAAAGCAGGCGTAAAAATTCCCTACCTCGTCGGCACAATGATCGAAATCCCGCGCGCTGCCCTCACTGCAGACCAGGTGGCTGAATCTGCCGAGTTCTTTTCGTTCGGTACCAATGACCTGACCCAGACCACCCTAGGCATGTCCCGGGACGATTCCAAGGACTTCCTCGAAACCTACAGAGAACGCCAGATCTATGACCAGAGCCCATTCGAAGTGCTCGATCAAACCGGTGTGGGCCAACTGGTGGAGATGGGAACAGAAAAAGGGCGGGCTGCGCGCAAGTCCATGAAGATCGGTATCTGCGGAGAGCACGGTGGGGAGCCGGCGTCGATCGATTTTTGCCATAGAATCGGCCTCGACTATGTCTCCTGTTCCCCATTCCGGGTGCCTATCGCGCGACTCGCAGCGGCTCAGGCAGCGCTTCGCGCCCAAGCGTTAAAGAAGTCCGCGGCCAAAAAACCAAAGGCCAGGTCACCCCGGAAACGCTAGCCCCACGCCCTAATGGCGGATACCTGCCCCAAATGCCAAAGTCCTAGAGACAAAGCCAGTGCATCCTGTCCAAAGTGCGGGATCGCATTTCACAAATTCGATGCGGCAGTGTTGGAGGAAGGCGTGACCCCCGAGCTCAAACAACACTGGGCGCAGGTCCGGGAAAACTGGACGGATCAATCCGCCCATGCCGCGTTTGTGGAAGCGGCGCTGGCAAGCGGCGCATGTGGATTTGCAGCGCGATGTTACAGCAGTTATGGCACTGATAAAATAGCCCGGGCCAACCTGGATCGGATTGCCGCGCGCCTCATGATAATGCTCGAAAACAGTGCCGCGCGCACATCGGGGCACCGCAGCCGACGTCTCATTATCGGCATCTTGGTGCTGGTTCTGGTGCTCGTTGGATTGACAGTCTTTTTTCTCCATTTCGCACCCTAAGGTCTCTGGAATTTCGCATGGAAGTTGCGGACAGGGTGCCTTGGGGCTAGACTGCTCAAAAAGGGAACATTTCAGGAGCATCCGCTTCGTACTAACAGACGGCTTGAATATTTTTAGGAGACGGATTGCAGATCGATTTCGAACAAAAGACGGTTCAGCTAAAAGTTGTTTATTACGGTCCTGCGCTCAGCGGAAAAACCACGAATCTGGTTTGTATCCACCGCATTTGTGCACCTTCAAATCGGGGACGCCTGATGACCCTGGAGACGCGGGATGACCGGACGCTTTTTTTCGACCTCTTGCCGCTCCATTTTGAAAGCGATTCTGGACTTAAGATTACCGTCAAAGTATTCACTGTCCCAGGTCAAGTCATCCACAACGCCACCCGTCGCCTGGTGCTTCAAGGCGCTGATGCGGTTGCATTCATTGCTGATTCACGCATCTCTCAAATAGGCCAAAACCAGGCCTCCTTCCTCAATCTCAAGGAAAACCTGAAGCAAAACGGGCTCAATCTCAAGACCATGCCGTTGGTTATTCAGTTCAACAAGCGAGATTTGCCGGGGATTCGATCCGACGCGGAAATAGACGACATGGCGACCAAGGGCAGGGAACCCGTCTTTAAAGCCGTCGCCACTCAGGGAACGGGCGTTTTAGAGACCTTTTTGGGACTCATCGAGATTACGTGGGAACGCCTCAATGCTTGGCACGATCTGACTGGGAAATTCGGTATTGACGGAGACACCCTTTTAAAGAGCTTAAGGCGCCAACTCGAACTGAACGAGTAACGAAAAGGGAGCTCTGTGGACGCCTTTCAACACACCTTGACCGCCTCACTTTCCGATCTGCTAGACGGCAGCACCTTGCCTGATGTGTGTGAGACATACTTCAACTTATTTGACGTGCCGATCCGCGTCTTTGATCAGCACGGCAACCTTTTGGCAGAAGCCGTACACCCACACCCGCCGTGCCTTAACATCAGCCAAATCGAATCAGGGCGTGCCCTCTGTACCAAAACGCGACTCAAAATAAAAAACACAGTGCCGACCGATCACCGCTCCCTCCATACTATCGATTGTTTCTGCGGCTTGAGATATTCAGGGGCTCCGATTGCCTACCAGGGGGACCTACTGGGAAAGATAGTGCTCGGTCCCTACCTGCCCCTTGAGCAAAAGCAAGTGCCAGATGCGGTAACAGGTCTTGGCCCCAATGTCGACATGGATCCGCTACGCGAACGACTCGGCACGCTACGGCCGGTGTCTTCGCGCGCGATTCAGAGGATCGCCAAAGCGATACTGTCGGTTTTCGATGCGATCCTGTTCTCCGCACACAAGGCGTACGTAACGAGTCAAATGCACCTTGCCTCTGTGCGGGAGTCGTACCGCGAGCTCACCGAAAAAAACAGGGCACTCGAGGAAATGCACGAGCAAATGCAGGCCTTTGAGCGGCTTAAATCAAATTTCCTCGCTACCATAAGCCACGAACTCCGCACGCCACTCACCTCTATTATCGGTTACAGCGAGATGCTTGCCGAGGGCATTGCCGGCGAGCTCGCCGAGGAGCAGCAACAGTTCGTACAGACGATAAAGACAAAAGGGGATGAACTGTTACAGCTCATCAGCGCGATCCTCGATTTTTCCAGGGTTGAAACCGGTCACTTGGATATTCACCGGGTTGAGACAGCGCCAAAGCCACTGATCGAAGCGGCTATCACAGCAGCTGGACCACTGGCTGAACGCCGGGGTATCCGCTTATCGAAAGACCTCGAGTCGGACTTACCAGCAGTGGCGATCGATCCTGAAAAGGTGGGAACGGCCTTGAGCCACCTGATCGAAAACGCCATCAAGTTTTCAGCACCAAGCGGCGCGGTCCGCGTCTCAGCGGCGACGTGTGTACCAGACCTGGCAGAAGGAACAGACGATGGGTTTGGGTTTGTCTTACTTGCCGCTCCCAAGGTGCTGGAAATCGCCGTTGAGGACTATGGCATCGGCATTCCAGAGGGCGAACAGGGACAGATATTTGCACCTTTTACACAGCTCGACAATTCCTCCACTCGAGAGCACAGCGGTGCCGGGCTTGGACTGGCCATCGTCAAGCACTACGTGGAAGCCCACGGCGGGCAGGTGATCGTCTCCAGCCGCGTCGGGCAGGGCAGCCGATTTTCCATACGAATTCCCATCATCGATCCGGAATAGGCCACCTGGTCATTGTCCAAGCGATGTCAGCAGCAAAAAGATGAACCCAATTGGGGCTGGTGAGACAGGCGTTTGTCTCACTGTCAGGTGTCTCAAGTTGTCTCATCCCTGCGTTTAGTTTACTTGTCACAGAGATTCAGAGGGTCAGACGGGCATAAAAAAAATGGCATGCATTGTGCCATAGGTGGGTATAGGTCAGCGCTGGGACAGGTAAAACCAACCACCCCCCATAGACGATGGCCTCTGGAGGAAAAAATGGATCTCAAGACATATTTCGAAGAGCAATCTGGACTGGGGATTTTGTCAACAGCAGATGCACAGGGACGTGTGAATGCTGCGGTCTATGCCAGGCCCCATGTGCAAGAAGACGGAACAGTAGCGTTTATCATGGCCAATCGGGTCAGCAAGCAGAATCTCACTGCCAATCCGCATGCGTCCTTTTTGTTTAAGGAAGACGGACCTGGATATCGCGGCACCCGGTTGACCCTGACCAAAATTGGCGAAGAAGAGGAGACCGAGCGTCTGCGCCAATTGCTCCGTAGATCCTACTCAGCTGAGCGAGAGGCCGCCATGAAGCCCCGTTCACTGGTATTTTTCAGGGTAGACGATAAACGCCCGCTGGTGGGCACCTTCGAAGAAAACTAGGAGCTGCCCATAATTGGGAATCAGGTTCCCATTGCCTGACTTTGCTTCTTTTCCACAGAGATATTATTAACAGTAAAAGAGACCGATACTATCGGTTGCGCGTGCGGGATAAACGGGCGACATGCATGGCCCTCTGAGGTCGTTTATCCGCGCGCCCATGGTTCTCGGCTGAGGTATTGCATATGAGACCCTGCATTGGCGTTACACCAGATATTCACGGAGGTAGGCGGTTGAAAACCCGATCGCCGGATGAAAAAATTGTCTATCTCTGGGATCAATATTTAGCAGCCCTGCTGCAGTGCGGTGCCATGCCAGTGGTGCTGCCGGTCACCCTGGAAAAGGCACTGATCCAAAACATGGCAGAGCGCTGTGACGGGTTCTTGCTCGCTGGCGGCAATTTTGACGTGCCTCCGGAACTATACGGGCAACAACCCAAGCCCTGGCTCGGGCCAGTAAAGCGGGACCGCAGCCAATCTGAGCTCCTGTTGCTACGCGAAGCAGCAAAAAGAGACCTGCCCGTGCTAGGTATCTGCGGCGGTATGCAGACCATTAACGTGGCCTTTGGTGGGACTTTGTATCAGGATATCGGAGAGGAAAGACAAGGCTCCCGTCTACACCAGCAAAAGGCACGGGCCGACAAGACATCCCACTGGGTGACGGTTTATCCCAAAACAATGCTTCACACCCTCATGGGTGACAAAACCACTCGGGAACCCCTTCGCATCCGCGTCAACAGCACCCATCACCAGGCGGTGTGCGACGTGGCCGCCACCTTGGTCGTTAACGCCCGCGCTGCTGACGGCATCGTCGAGGGCGTCGAGAGTCCAGATCACCGCTTCCTCATGGGGGTACAGTGGCATCCGGAGTTGTTATTCAACCGCTTTGACAGGCACAAAAGCATTTTCAACGCCTTTGTAAAGGCAGCCAAGCGCAGGCATAAAAACGCTGCGCCCAAACGCCGTTCTCCCCGGCATGGAACCTAACGCGACCAAGACCGGGCGACCGCTCATACTCTCCGCATCCCGGCGAACAGACCTTCCCGGCTACTATCCCGTCTCGTGCGCCCAGCGCATCCGCACGCGCATCGCACGCCTGCGCACCCGTCCACTGGTCGGCGTGGTGTTCTGGACCCGGCACATAGCACCCTTTTTACCGGGCGGCCCCCTCCACCAGCTCGTTGCTCAAGAGCTGAAAAACCCGGTCATCAACCTGACCGTCACCGGGCTGGGCAGCACGCCCATCGAGCCGGGTGCGCCGCCAACTCAAGACATTCTCCGCGACCTGCCCGGCCTCATCGAAGCGTTTCACAAGGAGCCGTGGCGCATTCGCTGGCGGTTTGACCCGCTGCTCAAAACCCACACCTCTCTAAAGGGCTTTCAGCGGATCGCCCGCGTTATGTCCCGTGAAAAAATTCCCACATGCACGTTTTCGTTTCCAGCTTACACCAGTCTAAAAGGAGATCTCACACCACAGTTTGTTCGGGCGGGCATCCCAATGTGGGCCAGAGAGGAGCGCTTCGCATTTCTCAAGCGCATGGCCCAGATCGCCGGAGCGCTTAACCTCACCTTACTGAGCTGTGCACAGCCGGAAAACACCGGGCTGAGCCCGCTCATCCAACCGGCCCAGTGCATTCCGACCGATGTTTTAGAACGGGGTCTGCCGGGCAATGGATGCACGACCTTACCAAAGGATCGATCCCAAAGAACCCATTGCCGATGTGTTGAGAGTGAAGATATCGGCAACTACGAAACAGATAAGTGCAACGGAGGGTGTGTCTACTGCTACTCCAAAGCAGGGGGCCCTGGGGCTTAATGGCCTATCTGGGGTGCCTCACTGAGAACGCGTACCTCGCTGCTAGATCAAATGGATCTATTTTCAAGGCGCTCTGCAATCCAGACTTTGATAATTGACTGGCGGGGGATACCGAGTCGCTTGGCTTCCTTGTCGAGCGAGTTAATCATCCATATTGGAAAATCAACATTCACCCGCTTCTGCTCCTGCGCAGGCCGGCGTGCCTTTAACATATCGAGGTACTTTGTTATATCTTCGTCGGTGTCGAACTTTTTATCGAGCTCTTTAGCCTTCATATAATGAAACCTCCTCTGGCCTTGAGCGACGCACTGAGATGATCCGTATCTTTTCGTCGCGATACGTGATGATCCCTGACCAGTGTTTTTGTGCGATCCTACCTATTACTAAGTACCTCTCCTCATCGCTCGTCTTAGCCGGAATCTCGATCAAATCTGGGTCGTCCCACAATTCCTGAGCCTTAACAAAATCAATGCCATGTTTCTTTCTGTTTGTTCTGCTCTTGTTTGGGTCAAACTCGAACAACATGGTATATTTATTATACTAAAAAGGTATCTTTGGTCAACCTTTTTTAGATGCATCCCGAAAGCTTAGGTCAAAAACCCAGGTCAAATTATGATAATTTCTATTGGTATTTTTGCTTTTGTTCGCATTGCCCTAAACCGAGTTGGCTTTGAGATAGTCGCTGGTTCAAATTTTAAGAAACCCAGCACTCCGCTCAGCGGCGATGCGCATGATATCTCCGAGCACACCCGACGCGGTCACGTCCACGCCAGCGCCTGGGCCGGTAATCACCAGGGGAATTGCATCGTACCGCTCAGAGTTAAACACGATGAGGTTTTCCGTACCGGCCAACCGGCCCGCAGGGGAATCCACGGGGACCGGCATGAGCCCTACCGACACTGCACCCGGGCTGACCTTGGCCAAATAACGCATCACCTGACCTTGGCGCTTGGCCATTGCCACTTGGGTTGCCATGGGGTCGTCCAGTTCCTTGAGCCTATCCATCAGCTCGTCAATAGGAAGACCGAGAAGGGCCTGATCCACCAACCCTTTGAGCGCCACTCGCTCGTCTCCAGATACAAGGCCGGAAAGACGCCCCAAAATAACGGCCTTTCGCGCCACATCCGCACCGGTTAAATCCACAACCGGATCTGGCTCTGTAAAACCCTTCTCGTAGGCAGTTTGGACAGCTTTGGAAAACAGCATGCCCTGCTCCAAGCAGCTCATTACATACCCCAACGTGCCAGAGAGGGACCCCTCGGCAGCAGTGAGCCGATCACCAGTGCCGACCAGGATTTCGAGGGTGTCCACCACTGGCAGACCAGCGCCTACCGTGGCCTCGGCTTTTAGAATACGACCCGTTTTCTGGGCTTGGTTTCGCAGCTCATCAAATATGCTGACCGGGCCGGCGAGCGGCTTTTTATTGGCAGTGACCACGTCGCACCCCAGGCCAAAGGCCGCTAAAAAAACATCGTGGACATCATTTGCGTCGCTCGCATCCACCAGGATAGGGTTGGCAAGTCTGTAGTTGAGCGCCGCGGTCACCATCTCTTTTGCACTGCCCGAGATGCCTGATGCAAGATGCACCAGGGGTGTATTATCTGTTGATTTTTTATCCAGGATTTCACCGAGTGCCTGCGCGTCAAAGCCACTTGGGTTGAGTACATATCCACTGCGGTCTGCCAAGGCGACGAACCGGGCCTTTAAACCGAATCGTTCGTAGATGTGGGATTGGCGATGTTGTACCAAGTTGATGAGCTCGCGCCCGATCTTTCCCACACCGAGCAGGATGATATCGAGGCCATCAGGCTTATCCACGCCAGTGTCCAACCGGTGGAGCCCAAATTCCCGGTGTAATGCGCGCACTGCCTGGTCCACGTGAGATTCGTCCACGGCTGCGGTGATGTTTAATTCAGATGACCCCTGGGCAATGGCCACAATGTTCACGCGTTCCTTTCCCAATGCGCCCGCAGTGCGCCCGGCCACGCCCGGCGTTTTGGCCATGCCCACACCCACAACCGCTATCAGGCCTACCTGGCGACGGGTGGCTATCTCTTCCACGTTTTTTTGTGAAATATCCGTCTGAAGCGCCTCTTTCAGCAAGCATTTTGCAGCGTCCAAGTCTTGCGCTGGCAGTGCGAGGCAAATGGACGCCTCTGAGCTGGATTGGGATATCATGGTGATGCTGATATCTCTCTTAGCCAATGCCTTGAACACCTTGGCTGCAAATCCGGGTACACCCACCATGCCCTTGCCTTCGATCGACAGCAGTGCCTGTCCGCGAATCGCGCTTACTGCTTTGACAGGATGGGACCCTGGGGTAAAGCGTCCGTCCACGACCGTACCCTTGGCTGAGGGTCGAAACGAATTCTGAATGCGAACCGGAATGCCCTTGTCTGCAACGGGAATCATGGTGCGCTGATGCAGGACTTTCGCCCCGTAAAAAGACATTTCCCCGGCTTCCCGATAATTGACCTGGCGAATGACCCGGGCGTCTGGAACAACTGTGGGATCTGCACTGAAGACACCGTCCACGTCGGTCCAGATGGTTACCTCGGCAGCGTCCAGCCCTGCAGCCAATAGGGTGGCTGTGAGATCCGATCCCCCCCGACCCAAGGTCGTTGTTGCGCCATCAGGTGCACGACCGCAAAACCCCGTGACCACGGGTATCGCACCGGTCCCGATGACCTCTGATAGCGCTGTTTGAATGGCGCAATCAGATGCCCCCCCTCTTGGGCTGGCCATGCCGAAATTGCCATCTGTCTCCAAAAATAGATCTGCATCGCAAGGCACAGCCGAGATGCCAGAAACACCAAAGGCCTCAGCCATAAGCCGTACAGCGAGCTTTTCGCCAGTGGCCAACATGCGATCCCGATCCCTGGGCGTAAGGGTGCGGTGCTTTGCCGCGGCTTCCCCTGTTTGACATATCTCCCCCACAAGGGATTTTATTTTTTTTGTCGTTGCTTCCGCTGCAGGGGATGTTGGGCTTAGCTGGTCGAGAATGGACAGGTGCTGTTGCTCGATTTCATCGCAGGTAGCCCTGACTTTTTCCACCTGGCCGTCTGCTGCATCAGTAGTGAGCTGCACGAGCAGGTTCGTGGTGCCTGCTGTGGCAGAGCAGACAACAACCGGCTGTGCGCGGTCGCGACAGGTTGCGATGAGCTGACAGACAGCCAGCATTCTTTTGGCATCAGCTACCGAAGTGCCGCCGAATTTGTGAATCTCAATGGGTTTCATCTGTGGTGTTCCCGGTCAAATTAAATAAATGTCTGTCTGGCACCGGTGGCGCCTCGTTTTCGTTCGATTGTCAGCTATCAGTGTCTTTGCTGAGAAAATCAACAAGAAAATGTATTTTTGTCCGTTAATTCACTTGGGCTTTGTCTCAAAAGAGTACCGAGTTGTCCTCCGCCCCAAAGCGGCAGCTTCATACCAGCCCAGGGCAGCGCGCTGGGTTTGGGATATCCACAAAAATAACCACCGCCCTGAAATTATTAATATTTTCCACAACCCAGGGCGCTGCCCTGGGCTGGTATAGGCAACCCCTTCGGGGTAATCACTTCCCCTGCAGATAGGCGGCCCTACACCCGAAAACTATATGGATTTTTCCTGCTTCTGCGCGCGTGAAAACATAAAATCGACGAATCGCGACTTAAAGACCTGGTTCGCGAGGAGTCGTTTTGCCGGCGACAAGGACAGGATAGCGCCGAGCAGTGCGTTTGCCGTGGCCGCTGTGATACCGTCGTTCTTGTCGAACAACAGCTCATGAACCGTCCCCTGCTCCACGGCCATTGTCAGGATCCGGGTAAAGGTGCTCTCTGGTATGATGCGTCGCTGCGGCCGGGGTGCCATTTTCATTGCATCGTGTTTACAAGCAAGAACACATACCCCACACCCCAAGCACAGGTCTTTATTGACGCGTGCGAGGAACTTGTATTTTTTCTTGCCAACCGTCCGGTGCTGCTCTGTCATGTCAATTGCATCAACTGGACAGGCTTTGTTGCACTTCTTACACCCAGTGCAGGCGGCATTGCCGACAACAGCCTCGAAATTAGAAGAAAACATATTTCCAAACGACTTGAAGTTCTTAAACGCGAGCATTATCTCGCAACAACAGCCGCAGCAATTGCAGACAAACGCAGGGCGCTGCTGCACGTTGTCGCACGTATGCACCATTAGGGATTCCCGAGATTGGGCGATCAGGTCCAGTGCTTGGCTCTTTTCGATTTCTGTTGCGATATTGTGGCGCGTCAGATAGTCGACCACCGGCTCTCCCAGTGTAAGACAGGTGTTCTCCATGGGAAATACGTTGCAATCCCTGTCCAAGTGATGGGCCACGTGCCGACAATGGCAAATGCCCACGGCCCAGCGGCCAGCCTCGCTCACCACGTGGGTCGCGCGCTCCCAGTCCAGGACTTCTGTATAATTCTCTGGAGCAATTGTTTTTTCGTGCACAAGGGTGCGAAACAGCGTGGTCTGGATGCCCTCGCCAAACTGAGAAATAAACGCCGGCTCCTCGACGATATAACGATGAAAAAGCTCTGATAACCGCTTTTGGTCCATGTCGTCTCGGATACGCATCATCGAGAACTCAAATAAACCCACCATGGTGGGACTGAGCAGGTAGCGGACCTTGTCGCGAAATCTCAGGTCCATGACGATGCCCTTATCCGCCATTTTGTTGAGTTTCTTTTCGAGCGCGTTTTTTTCGATGCCCAGCTTTTTTGAGAGCGCCTTCAGACTGGAAAACATCATGGGCATGCGCGAAGCGATCTCTGCTTCTTCGGGCGTGTAGATGTTCGACAATATTTCGTAAATTGTGCGCTGGCCCGGCGCGCCTACCGGATAGCGCTCCAACCGATCCTGAAGCTTCATGTAGGTGTTTTTTGATGAGAGATGACCCATGGGCGCTCCTTTGTTGTTTCGCTGATGCACTTTATAGCCCATATGGTCCTTACTTGCGAGTGACCGCTGGCAAACCCTTTTGCCTAACACCATGCCGCGTGTTAGCCTGAAGCTATGTTGGGTGTTGGTCATTCGCGCCTTGGTGTGAAAGCATTCATCAGGTGGATAATCGCCATCGCAGTGGGTCTGTTGCCCCTTGCCCAATCAATGCATGCTACAGCCGATGCAAAAGAACGAGACCAGGCAACTGCCGAACGCGATTTAGATGCATTCAAAGGCATCGTTGAATTGGCGTTTGGATATACCCATCCCGCAGGTGAGATCTCCAACAGATTCGGGCCTGGAATTTTCATCGGCACAGCGGTGCTGGTGAAGTGGCAATGGATCGCCATTGGCGCCGGCATCAACCTGGCGAAACTAGGGGGGGTAGAGGTCATCGCTGCCCTGCCCGAAGCAGGTGAAGACGAACCAGAAGGGGAAACCCGGGAGCAGGCCTATCCCGACACCATCGGCATCGGCATTGAGCTGCCGGTGGTTGCAAAAATACTGCTATGGGACCATGACCCGTGGCTGCTCTGGCTCGATCTAAGCGCCGGACCCAGATTCGAACGTTTGGATCTCGAGGATGCAACAGAGGGAATAGATCCGGATGAGTTTAACCGGGCCCGGTTCGGCATTGGCTTGGAACAGGGCCTATCTTTTGGCTATCTATTTGCACTGAAAGGAAGCGGCGCACCAGATGATGCTGATAAAATGGGGGTCTATCTGAAGGTGGGCGTTCGGGAATCGTGGACGTGGAATGTCGAGGAAGTGCGCAAGGACCTGGGGCAAGAAGACCTACAGCACTTCGGCACCGGGTGGTGGCCCTTTGTCCTCATCGGATGGAATGGGTACTATTAGCCGACCTGTCCAAATAGGCCCGCCTTAGCCATGCTGACGATCTTTGACCAATATCCCAAGCTGGCCCGGGTTGTGCCTTATATTTCGCTCGGCAGCTTTCCAACGCCGATCAAAAAACTCTCAACCCTGGGCAGTGAGATTGGCTGCGATAACCTTTACATTAAAGACGACGGTGTCAGCGGCACCCGATACGGGGGCAACAAGACGCGGAAGCTGGAGTTTCTCTTGGGCGAAGCAAAGAAAAAGCGCGCCCAGGCAGTGCTCACCTTTGGATATGCCGGCTCCAATCACGCAGTGGCAACCGCTGTATGGGCGAATGCGCTCGACCTGCATCCGATATTGCTCCTAATGCCCCAACCCAATGCGCAGTATCTGAGGCAAAATCTGCTATTGGGCGTTGCCTGCAACGCGGAGCTCCAATTGCACGAACATCTCTTTTTGCCCGCTGTATGGGCTGCCATAAAACAAAGAGCAAAAAGCAGTAGCTGGCCCTACATTGTGCCGCCAGGTGGCTCCTCGCCATTAGGCGCCATCGGTTATGTAAACGCCGGGTTTGAACTTAAAGCTCAAATAGAAGATGGCGTACTGCCAACGCCGGATCGCATCTATGTGCCTTTGGGCACAATGGGCACTGCAGTGGGTCTCATTTTGGGGCTCCGGGCAGCAGGGCTAAGAACCCGCGTTATCTGCGTTCGGGTAGTGGATAGTATCTTTATCAACCCCCTCTCGTTTTTATCCCTGTTCGTCTTGACCCGTAATTACTTGAGACACTTAGATCCGTCTTTCCCCAACGTCTGCGCACGGGCAAGCGACATCGAGATTATCGACGAGCAGTTGGGTGATGGGTACGCCCATGTTACACATGCTGGCAGGCGTGCGATCTCTCAAATGAAGGAAAGCGAAGGCATTGGGCTAGAGAGAACGTACACTGGAAAGACCATGGCCGCTCTTTTAGCAGATGCACAGCAGGGTAACTGCCGAGATGAAGTCGTGATTTTTTGGAATACTTATAATACGGTTAATGCATTTAATACCTCTAATACCCCACCCCTTTCAGATGAAACCGAAAACTTAAACTATAAATCCCTGCCAGAGGCCTTTTGGCAGTATTTTGAATAGGAGAGATGTATGCTGGCGCTGCCGGATCCGGTCAACAATCCAGATCAAGGGAACCCCGCCATAGGGCATGAGCAGGGGTAGCAAGGGAAACATATACCTCGAATGGCAGACGGTCAGTAGGTGGACGCCGACAAGGGGTAGCACTGTTCCGAGCCATATCCATCGGGCCGGGAGATCACGCCAACAGAGTACAAGACCCAACGCGGAAAGCAGCCAAAGGGTGCGTGAAATCCATCTCATGATCTCCCGCATGTCCCGATCTCGATGTCCGGGCCACGGCGGATAGATAGAGCTGCGAAAGAAGCTGAAGAGCCCAATCAACCGATAGGGCATGGATTTCAATACCTGATGAGGGTGCGCTGCAGACCAATTTTTGAACCACACTTTGTTCTGCTGTTCCAATGCCATGAGTTCCTGTGGACCGTAGTGCCGCTTCCAATGGCGGAAGTACTGTTTGTTCACCGCAGGCAGCTTTTCAGCTGGGGTCATCAGGTGCTCCCGATAGCGCTTCATGTCAAATACCCGACTCGCGTAAAGGCCGATCGGCGCGGGCGTGAACGACAAGCCCAATGAAGCATTGCGGGCCGACCACACCAGCACAGGGATCCCTAGGGCTGCGCACAGGGTCATCGCTGTGATCCAGGCCATGACAGATCGCCACCTCCCCACCAGGGCTGCAAAGACGATATATGCCCCGGCAATGATCGCCACGGGCATCATGCTCGATCGATTGAGGACCAAACTCGCGAGCAAAAGACCCATCCCAGCGGCAATGATCGGCGCCTGTCGAGCATCGCGGCGCGCATGCCAATTTAGAAGGAGCCACGCAGATGCGGTCATTTGAAGCATGGCAACTGGTTCGGTCAAAATATTGTTGGCCGAACCGGCCACCGGCGGTGTGAGAAGCGCAATGCTCGTTCCCCATACGGCGATGCGGCGATCCTGAAAGAGCTTCAGCGCCACGAGATATCCCATGCCCAATGCAAGGCCGATGCACACCGCGTTCATCCAGAGCACCGCACTGGGCCTGCGTCCGAGAACCGTGTAGAGGGCCGCGATGGCCACGGGCAGAAACGGTGTGCGCGTCACTTCGGGTCTGAACGGTGGACGTCTATCAAACGAAAATCCATTTCCTGCAGCGAGATTTGCACCAATGCCCTCGTACAGCGTTGGATCGGGCAATGGGCGTTGTGGGTTGGTGACGATCCAGTAGCCGCTCAGGGCAACTCCGAGCGCAAAAAACACCCCAAAAATCACCCTGTCTCGGATTTTAGGCAATGTGGTGTTCATCAAATAAAATACCGTATCAGAGGCCCGGCTTTTTCGTCAAAGCGAGGCTTACGCGCTGTATCGGTCTTTGGTCAACAGCGACCGCATTTGACACCTTGCATTGCCCGCTCTTCCAAGCGTATGATTCGCTCAGATCGGATGGCAACTGAGGTGCAATAGCATGCAGGGAAGTGCGCTTATCGCTTTTATTTTGACGCTTTTTGCAGGCCTGGCCACAGGCCTCGGCAGCCTGGTTGTATTCTTCGCCCGTCGACCCAACCTAAAGCTATTGTCTTTTGGGCTTGGATTTTCAGGCGGAGTCATGGTCTATGTCTCACTCGTAGAGCTGCTGCCGAGCGCTCAGGAACTAATGGGCAGCGCCATGGGAGAGGCTGCAGGAAAGTGGATCGCAACGGGGTGCTTCTTTGGCGGTATATTGATTTCGGCCATTATCGACAAGCTGGTTCCAGAAGCGGAAAACCCCCACGAGGCAGTGCCACTTGAACAAATTCAAGCTGCCCATGACGGGAAAACCACAGGCGGTGGGTCGACCCTTCCGAGCGGGACCAACCCGGCCCTTGCCCGGGTAGGGTTGATGTCTGCCCTTGCTATCGGCATCCACAATTTCCCAGAGGGCATGGCCACGTTTGCGAGCAGCTTGGCAGATACTTCCCTGGGTCTATCCATTGCCATTGCGGTGGCGATCCACAATATCCCAGAGGGCATTGCCGTGGCTGTTCCCATCTATTTCGCCTCAAGGAGTCGAAGAAGAGCGTTTGTCTATTCCTTTGGATCGGGCTTGGCAGAACCCATTGGCGCACTCCTCGCCTTTCTCGTGCTCCTGCCGTTCTTGAACGATTTTGTCGTGGGCGCCATGTTGTCTGCTGTGGGCGGTATCATGGTCTTTATCTCGTTCGACGAACTCTTGCCCACGGCCAGGGAATATGGAAAAGGGCACACTGCCATTGTCGGGTTGGTGCTGGGCATGGCTGTTATGGCCATTAGCCTGTTGATGTTGTAAAAAAACACGCGAGAGGTTTTCAAAATGCTAAAAAAATCCATCAACGCTATTATTTTTGCCGCTCTGGCGCTCGTATTCATCTACTGTGGGGCAGCTGGTGGCAGCACCGAGCCCATCACCGTGGAAAAGACATCTGAAGGAGAGGTGTCATTTTCCAAAACAATTGCTCCGATTCTCAAAGATCACTGCATCCGGTGCCACGGCGATGACCCCAAAGGGGAGTTGTCCATTTTAAGCTATGAGGCCGTAATGAAGGGCGGCAAAAGCGGCAATTTCGTCGTGCCCGGAGATCCGGACAACAGCCGGCTCATCACATCTGTGGAAAAAACCAAGGAACCCTTTATGCCGCCGCGGATCTTCCCGGCACTCACACCAGATCGCATTCAAGCCATCCGCCGATGGATTGCAGAAGGCGCGAAGAATAACTGAAGAACATGAAGTGGCAATGCACTGTTTGTAAATACATTCACACCGGCGAGGAACCGCCCAAAAACTGCCCGGTCTGCGGGGCTGACCAGAAAAAGTTTGTCCCATACACCGGCGAGCAAGGGGCTGCCCCTAAAAAATCGGAAAAACCGGCACGTTCCGATAAGACAAAACCATCCCGAGATACGGGCCAAAAAGGATGGCCCGGCATGGTCCTCAAGCACCACCTGCATCCGATGAGCGTTCACGTGCCCAACGGGGTGATCCCTGTTTGCTTTGTCTTTATTGCCTTGGCCACGGTCCTGGATCTATACAACTTCTATCGAGCGGCTTTCTACAACTATCTCGCCGTGCTTGCGGCCATGCCCGTTGTGCTCCACTCCGGCTACATCGAATGGAAGCTGCGCTACGGCGGTGCATTGACCGCTCGATTTATTGCGAAATTTTTCTGTGGGGGTGTCGTCACCGCCGGCCTCGCTGCTGCTGTTATCTGGCATATCGTAGACCCTGCGGCGGCCAGCGCAGAGTCGCCGCATCGCTGGATCCTCGTCCTGGGCAATGCAGTGATATTGGTCGCGGCGGGTATTGCCGGCCATATCGGCGGCAAATTCGTCTTTAGAGATTGAAAAAAACGCCAAAGATTGGAGGCACACGATGGTCAAAACTGCTTCTACCATGATGCCGCTGGGAACCCTGGCGCCGGATTTTGATCTGCCGCACGTGGTCACGGGGGAGCGGATTTCCGCGTCCACCAGTATCGGCCCCAAAGGGCTGCTGGTGATGTTTATCTGCCGCCACTGCCCCTTTGTCATCCACATACGAGAGGAATTGGCCCGGCTGGGGAGGGATTATGGGACCAGTGACATCGGCATCGTCGCCATCAGCTCGAACGACGCCGAGAACTACCCGGACGATGCACCGGCTAAGCTTGCCGAAATGGCCGAGGAACTCGGGTTTACCTTTCCCCTATGCCACGACGAGACCCAATCCGTGGCTAAGGCCTACGGCGCGGCCTGCACCCCTGATTTTTTCCTCTTTGATGGGAATCGCAAGCTCATCTACCGGGGCCAACTCGACGATAGCCGCCCGGGCAACAGCGCACCCGTAAACGGGCGGGATTTAAGAGACGCACTGGACGCCGCGCTCACAGGCAGGGACGTACTCCTAAATCAGACCCCCAGCATTGGGTGCAACATCAAGTGGAAGCCCGGAAATGAACCCGGATATTGATGGATATAGAATAGGATTTAAGAAGTAGATCACGGGTCCATCAACCCTCGGGTATTCTAATTGCTTAAAATCATTCTAAAGAATCTATCCTTATATTCATTGGGGCCGGCCATTACCGGCATCGTGACCTTTTTACTGCTTCCGGTCATCAGCAACTACTTACCTCCGACAGGCCAAGGCATCCTCGGCATTCTCGAGACAATACAGCGATACTTTCTCATCTTCGCCACCCTCCAAATCCACGCCGGCATTGTCCGCATGTACCTGGACCTCGGCAGCCCTGAGGAAGAAAAGCGATACGCCGGAAGCATTTTTGTGTTTCTGCTGCTATTGAACACATGCGCGACCCTCGGCTTGGGCGCGATGCTCTATTTCTTTTCAGACCTCATTTTTGAAGACGAACAACTGACATTCTATCCCTATATCGCACTGAAGCTGATTTATTGCTTTATTTTAAACGCTCCAGACCTGGTACGGGGGGTTTTTTACGCCAAACAAGAGGCGCTTAAAGTCTTTTTGATTAAAATATTGATACTCGTCGTGGATATGGGCCTGACCCTCTACCTGCTCATCGAACAAGGTCTGGGGGTTCAGGGCATTCTGATCGCAAACATCGCAGGGGTGACCGCTGCATTGCCTGTTTTTCTGTACTACACATTCAAGCATTCAGTGCTGTGTTTTGATTGGAAATACGTCAGCAGAACGCTCGTTTTTTGCTTGCCGTTCATCCCGGGGGCACTGGCCACGGCTACCTATGAACACGCCGATCGTTACTTACTGCAAGCCTACATGACGCTTCACGAAGTGGGTATTTACACCTTTGCCCAGCGCTTCTTGCTTCCGCTTTCAGTGATCGTGTTTGCCATCGACAAGGCGTTCATGCCGGTTTACATCAGCCATAAAAAAGCCAATTTGAGTGGAAAGAAGTTAAACCAGACCGTGAATCAGCTCACGCTCTTTTTGGGGTTGGCAACCATCGGACTCGTGTATTTTGCAACTGAAATCAAAGTGTTTGTTAACGAGAAATACGCGGCCTCGTTCGACATCATCGCCTATATTGCCATTTTCTGGTTTCTTCGCATGATCTACCTCTTTCCAGGTGCGATTCTGATCTATTTTAAAAAATCAAAGTATTTTTTGGCTATTAATATCATCCCGGCAGCAATAAATGTCCTACTCAACATCTGGCTGATCCCGATTTGGGGCATTGACGGCGCTATCGTCTCGACGCTTGCTTGCGGCGTGCTTACCCTTGTTATGACCCACCTCTTTGCCTTCTCCTTGGATAACAGTGCATTTAACTACATGCAGTTATGTATGCTCAGCTTAGGTGTGGCGCTGCTCTGTATCGCGAACAACTATCTTCCTGATAACACAGCACTGTGCATCGTGAGCAAAGTCTTGCTCATCGGCGTTTATCTCGTCACTGGCGCCCGTATTCTCGGCATATCCCTTCGCAGTACGATAAGGGAGTTATGGGAGCGCTAGGTGCGCTAGTTGTGGCGCAGTGGCCAAAGAACAAATTCGGTCAGAAGTCGAAAGCCCTTGACAGTACTCCCAAGGGCGAGGCAAAACCATTGTTATCTTAACTCTTTTTCCGGGAGATGGAAAATGTCATCTGCAAATGGGCATTTCAAAAAAATCGCGGTACGGACGGACCACGGGGGGCAAATACTGGTCATTCGGCTTTCCTCCCCGCCGGGAAACGTACTGGAAGGACAAATGATGGCCGAGATCCGCGACTGCGTCGATGCAGCCGCAACAGAACCAGACCTCAAAGCCATTGTCTTCGAAGGTGAGGGCAAGCATTTTTGCTTTGGTGCCAGCGTCGAGGAGCACAAAAAAGAGCGCGCGCCCGCAATGATCAGTGGATTCAACCAACTGTTCAAATCCCTGCTGGCTACTGAGCGCCCCCTGATCGCCGTTGTGCGCGGCCAATGCCTGGGCGGGGGCATGGAGCTTGCCGCGTTTTGCAGTTTTATTATTGCAGAACCATCGGCCAAGTTCGGGCAGCCCGAGATACACCTCGGGGTGCTGCCGCCGGTTGCGGCTGCCATCTTGCCCGACATCATTGGTCAGTCCCGTGCGGACGACCTGATCCTCACCGGCCGATCCATCGATGCAGAAACCGCCCTTGATTGGGGCCTGGTTCACTCAGTGGCTGAGAATGGCTCAGCAGCCCGCGATGCATTTATCGCAACCCATATCCTGCCCAAGAGCGCTGCGGCCCTCAGACATGCCTATCGCGCATCCCGAGCCAAGTGGTTCGCCGACCTCAATAAAACCCTCGATGACATGGCCCAGCTCTATGTGCAGGAGCTCATGGAAACAGCGGACGCAAACGAGGGCATTACCGCTTTTCTGGAGAAGCGGTCCCCAAATTGGAAAAACTGCTAGGAAAACGCAGGTGTTTTTTGGCGTATCTTTGCGTATCAAGGAGGAATTGATAGATGGCTTTTTCAAAGAGTTACGTACCGTATGGCGGGTACTGGAGTACCCCCTATGCCAAGTGGCAGGGCAGCTTTGCAAACCTGCACGCCCTCGAGCTCGCCGCACAAACCGGGCGCAAGTTTTTCGAGCTTCGCAACGTCGATCCGACCCGAATCGATAACGTATATCTCGGCATGACCGTTCCCCAGACCCAGAGCTTCTACGGTGGGCCGTGGACCGCTGCCATGCTCGGCGGTGAGCGCATCACCGGGCCGGTCGTCAATCAGGCCTGCATCACCGGCATCGTGTGCGCGAAGATGGCCGCCCAAGACGTGGAATGCGGCTTGGTAGACACGAGTTTGGCGGTCTGCGCCGACCGATGCTCCAACGGCCCGCACCTGTATTATCCGTCGCAGGTTGCCCCGGGGGCCACAGGTCAGGCAGAAAATTGGGTACTCGATAACTTTGGCCACGATCCCTGGGCGAAAAATTCAATGATTCAAACCGCAGAAAACGTGGCCCGGGAAAACGGTATCACCCGGGAACAAAACGACGAAGTCGCAGCGCGCCGCTATGAGCAGTATCAGGACGCCCTGGCTGACGATGGTGCCTTTCACGCGCGGTTCATGGTGCCGGTTACTGTGGGCAGGGGAAAAAAGGCAAAGGACATTACTGCGGACGAAGGTGTGTTCCCCACCACCCTAGAGGGCCTAAGCGCTCTGAGGCCGGTGCTTCCCGAAGGCACCCTGACCTTTGGATCCCAAACCCACCCGGCAGATGGCAATACAGGTCTGCTCGTCACTACAAAAGGTAACGCCCAGGCACTCTCGAAGGATGCCAACGTCGAGATTCAGCTCCTGGGATTTGGGACGGCCCGCGAAAAAAAGGGCTATATGGCGGCGGCGACCATTCCGGCGACCCGCGCCGCATTGGCCGATGCCGGCATCCGGGCCGACGATGTCAAGGCCGTCAAAACCCATAACCCCTTTGCTGTTAACGACATTTGCCTGGCCAATGAGCTGGGATTTGATCTCGCCAATATGAACAATTACGGCAGCTCCCTGGTCTGGGGCCATCCTCAAGGACCGACAGCGCTTCGCGTCGTCATCGAGCTCATCGAAGAGCTCGTCCTAAAGGGCGGTGGATACGGCCTGTTTGCCGGATGCGCCGCAGGCGATACTGCCGGCGCCCTAGTGATTAAGGTCCAAGGCTAGGAGACATAAAAAATGGACCTAAGGGGAAAAAGCGCCATCGTAACCGGTGGCGGCCAGGGTATTGGCGCGGCCATCGCCAAGAAGCTGGGTAGCCTGGGCGCTAACGTGGCCATCATCGATTACGATCGCGATACCGAGGCCAAGGCCCTGGTTGCAGATCTCGTGACCATGGGCGTTCAGGGACTCGCCATTAAGGCGGACGTCTCAAGCTTTGCCGATGCCCAGGCTGCAATCCTGACTGTACTGCAGACCTTTGGGGACCTGCACATCCTGGTGTGTAATGCCGGCATCAACCGGGACGGGGTCATCTGGAAGATGACCGAAGATCAGTGGGACAAGGTAATTGACGTCAATCTAAAGGGATGCTTCAACTATGCTCGCGCTGCTGCCCCTGTGTTTAGGAAACAGGCATACGGCAAGATCATTAACATTACGTCGATCAATGGCTTACGTGGAAGATTCGGACAATCAAACTACACCGCGTCCAAAGGCGGCATTATCGCCTTTACCAAAACCCTGGCCAGGGAGCTCGGCAACAAAAACATTAACGTCAACGCGGTCGCACCAGGGCTCATTGAGACCCACATGGTGGCCCAGATGCCCGAAGCAGCAAGACAAACCTCCCTCAGAGAGATAGTCATGGGGCGCCTCGGGCAACCAGAAGACATCGCCAATGCGGTGGCGTTCTTTGCATCTGACCTATCCCGCCACATCACTGGTCAGGTGCTCAACGTGGACGGCGGTCAGCTCATCGCTTAAAGGAGCATTTGGATGACAAAACTCACCGACGTGGTCGCGGTCAGCGCCGTACGCACGCCCATGGGCAGCTTTGGCGGCAGTTTAAGAGACATCCCATCTTATCACCTGGGCGCCGCTGCGATAAAAGCAGCGATCGAAAGGTCGGGGTTTCAAGGGGAAGATCTGGCCGAGGTCATTTATGGGTCTTGTCGTCAGGCAGGCAACGGCCCAAACCCATCCCGATCCGCAGCCATCTTTGCCGGCCTGCCCGTGTCAGTGCCCACAAATACCCTCAACATGGCCTGTCCATCTGGCATGAAGTCCATCATGCTGGCTGCCCAAGGCATTATGACCGGGCAGGGCGAGGTCTACATGACCGGCGGTATGGATTCCATGTCGACCATTCCTTACTTGCTCAAAAACGTTCGGTTCGAGGGGTTCAAGATGGGGGACCGCAAGCTGGAAGATGGCTGGTCCGATTCGATCGATCCGACCTGCGGCTATGGCATGGGCGGCACGGCCGAGAACCTGGTCGAGAAACACGATGTCTCCCGGGCGGATCAGGATGCCTTTGCCTTGGAGAGCCACCAAAAGGCGATTGCAGCCATTGACGAGGGTCGGTTTAAGGATGAAATCATTCCGGTTACCATTCCAGGGACCCGGAATAAAACACCTGAGCGGATTTTCGATACTGACGAAACCCCACGCCGCAGCACCACTTTAGAGAAGCTCGCCAAGCTCAAACCGGCCTTTAAAAAGAACGGCAGTGTCACGCCGGGCAATGCGTGTGGCATGTCCGACGGTTCCTGTGCCCTGGTGATCACGACCCGGGCGCGCGCCAAATCCGCAGGTGTTTCGCCGCTGTTTAGCATTGTCTCAATGGCAAACGCCGCTGTGGATGGCAAGTACATGGGCGAAGGACCAGGGGTCTCCATTCCAATGGCCCTGGATAGGGCTGGCATGACCGTAGGCGACCTTGATCTTTACGAAATCAACGAGGCCTTTGCAGTTCAGGCCCTTGTCAATGTGCGCAAGCTCGCATTGGATCAGACCAAGCTCAACGTCAACGGCGGTGCCATTGCCCTGGGCCATCCCACGGGTATTTCCGGTGCAAGGATTGCCATCACCCTGTATCACGCGCTCAAGCAGCGGGATAAAGAGCTCGGCGCCGCCGCCATCTGCGGAGGCGGAGGCGTAACCACTGCCCTGGTCATCAAGCGGGAGCGTTAAGCGCTGGTTCCAACGCCACCCGCCACTTGCCCTCGATTACTTTTTCTTCCTGTGCTTTGAACGGGTTTTCGTTACTGGTTGAGGTACATTCGTAGCGGTTTTCTCGTCCCTTTTACCAGCACCAGGGCCTAGATCCATGGCTGCTTGCGGGTCTTTCTTTGCCCTTTTGGACAGCATGATCCACGCGACCATGGCCACCACAAACGTGCTGATGCCGATGATCTGGGAAGTGGATAGCAACCCAATGCCGCCCCGCTGCGTGTCCCCCCGTAAGGTCTCCATCAGGGCTCGGGTAATGCCGTAATAAGCAGTAAAGGCCAAAAACGCCTGGCCTCGAAATCTCGTGTGGCGTCTAACGAAAAGGGCGAGGCCAAAGGCAAACCAGCCGTTGAGAATTTCCATGAGCTGGGTGGGGTAGACCAGGGCAGAGGTGTGCGCATGTGCCTCGACCAATTTCATGCTTACGTGGTGATGAAACGCAGGCGCGCCGTGGAAGCTACCCTGCATGCAGCCCATACCTCGCTCAAACTGGGCGGCAATGTCTGGGAATTTGAGTTGCCAGTTGGGAAAGACAACGCCAATGGCCTTTACCCAGCCAGGGGCATGGTCGGGAATTGGCTGTCCATAATCGCACCCATACAAAAAGCACCCAATACGCGTAATACCCAAGCCAGACCCCAGGGTTGGCACGACGATATCTGCCCACGGCAGCAAGCGGATACGGGCTCGCTTGAGGTAGATCCAGGAGCCGAGAAATCCACCGATGAACCCCCCATAGGCGACCAGTCCACCCTTGCGGACATTGACCATGTCGATAAGGCCCGCGTCCTGAAAATCGTTCAAGTTTGTCAAGATATAGAGGATGCGCGAACCAGCAATGGCCGATATGGCAGTCCAAACATAGCAATTTACGAGTGTCTGCTTGGGAAATCCATCCCTACCCCCCAGGTACATCACGATGTACCAACCGACCACCAAAGACAGGCCGAGCATAACCCCGTACGAATAGATGGGCAGATCAATAACGGGTATTTTGAACAATATCGGATACATGAAGGGACACTATCCTGTGACATCCCAAGGGGTCAAGAATCGCCTAAAACAATGACAGTTAGGAATGGCTGTGAACATGCGAGACGGATCCTGGGTCGATAGAGACCCAATTTGCCGGACCAAATTGTGCGCTTATGACCCACCCGGTTTGAATTTGCGGGTCTGGAATATGGGTGGATATGATTTAACTATTTGAAATAAATATAAAAATTTATTTGTCAGAGCAAGCCCTGAACTGGCACGAAAGTTGATCTATTCTTTTTCGTCAACTCATTGGGATGGGGGGAACGCCCATGAAACACGCACACGCGCACACAGCTTTTAAAGATCTACCCCTGGCATATGATGCCGAGAAAAAATACGCCTACCGTTCAGGACAGGGGGCTGGATCATTTTGGGGGGTTGGTAAAAAGGGCCCGTCTCGCATCATCACATTAGATGCATCCACACTTGTATTCGACGGTCAGACCTGGTCCTTTGCTTGCAATGAGACCGTTGTCCCAAATTAGTTTCTATTTTAAATCACCTAGCCCTGGTTAAATCACCTAGCCCTGGTTGACATTTCGACCTGTCCGCAGGCAGCATCCAATATCGGCGTATTGAGACCGATGGCGCCGGAGGGATGGGTGCGAACGTCAAGGGCAAACACAGTGGCGCTAATAATCGCGCTTGCTGTAAATATTGCAGCAGTGCCGGTCGCGTCCCCTTTTGCAAAAGAGGTGGTGCCGCTCCTAAACGACACTGGGGCTGTTTCGGAAAAAGCAATGGAGACCCTGCTCGCCCCTGGTGAGTTTCCAGGTAGGGTCTTCAGCTATGTGAGTCGAGGTGACGCTGCTGCCTACAGCCTTGATGCAAGTCTCGGCGCTGCCGATCCTTTTGTCGAATTGCACCCCGATCGGTTGCCCTGGCCCAGGATTGCCGGCGTCGATATTGTGGTGGAAAACGGTCCCATCAGACTCGCACCAGCGGATGAGGAAGTAACTGATGCACTGCTGGATGCGGGATTTGAGGTGCGGTGGCGCCTTGTATCTCTGGGGCAGCGGTTCGACCCTGCGCCACATTTTTCCATACGCATCATTGCGGCTGAGATCGTCGCCACTAGAGACGACAGGTCGCTTCTCGCATGGCAAGCACCCCCTGGGCCACCTGTCTGTCGTCCTGCACCAGGGCCAGAAGTGCCAAACTGCGATCTTTCAGGTATCAGTCGGGAAATACGCGCGATGGCCCTCAGTCCAGACGGCAGTCACCTCGCCCTGGCCATCGGTGGCATTCGACCTAGGATCGAGGTGTATGATATTCGCGTCGAACCTCGGCTCGCGTGGCAGTCCCTATTCCCTCCAAATAGCGGGGGTGTTGTAGAGGTGGCATTTTCAGCTGATGGGGAATGGATCGTGGCCCTGACTGGCAACGGGCGCATGCATCGGTATGGGGCAACCACTGGCGGCAGGCACTTGGCGATTCCCTCGGCAGGGCAGACTGCTCGAACGATTCCGCCGGGACATATTATGGCCGTTGGTGGGGACAACGGTGAAGTGACCCTGTGGTATTTGGCAGATGGTACGGTTTTCTGGCGACTGCCGCCACGGGATGTCCGTGGCCCTGTGGATCGACTGGCGGCCAGTGGCAATGGCCGGCGATTTGCAACCTTAGAATATGACGACGCCCAAACTGTCGTGCGCATCTGGGAGGTCAAGCAGCGCGCCATGCTTACCCAGTTTGAGGTAGGGCCGTATGAGATAGTGGACATCGCGTTGGATGCCAGCGGTGAACACGTATATCTCACCCACGAAAAGAAAGGGCTCCTCAGCGCGAATGTGGAAAAAAAGGCACTCCTTGCGCCCGTATCGAGCGCTGAAGGGAAGCTGTGCGTCGGCCGACTGCAATGGACATTGGGCCTCGACCTGTTAAGCTGTGCCACCACAATGGGCGTCATTCAAGTGGATCGGAATGGCAACAAAAAGAGGACGCTTAACACTGGTGGGGACGCGCGGCGTTGGACCTTTGCAGCTTCCCGTGACGGGGACCGCTTGGCAGCAGTGGGAGATGGACACCTGCTCATCTGGTGGGGAGAGAAAAAATCCAACCCCAAGAAACAACAAAGGGATAACAGATGAATGAAGAACCGCAGGGGTCGACCTTAGAAGGCGCGGTTGCGCTCGTGACCGGTGGTTCCCGCGGCATCGGCCGCGCCGTGGTGCAAGACATGGCGCGCCGGGGCGTCAAAGTAGTGTTCACCTATCAGCACAATGATCAAGCCGCCCAGGAAGTGGTCGCCGAGGTGGCGTCCGTCGGGGGACGGGCAACGGGCATTGCGTGCGATTCCAAAGATGCCGCAGCGGTTACAGCAGTGGTCGAAGACATCATCAAAGCGCACAATGCACTTGATATTCTCGTGCTCAATGCGGGCATTAAGCGGGATCAGTATCTAATGCTCATGACCGAAGCCGAATTTAAAGGGGTTATCGATACGAACCTCACCGGGGCATTTCATTTCGTCAAGGCTGCGTGCCGACCCATGATGACTGCAAAAAAAGGTGTTATCGTGACGATCGCCTCTGTGGCAGCTACCGTTGGCATTGCCGGGCAGACCAACTACTGCGCATCAAAAGGCGGCCTAGTAGCCTTTACCCGGGCCCTTGCCGCAGAGCTCGCGCCCAAAGGTATTCGCGTGAATACTGTCCTACCCGGGTTTATCGACACGGACATGACAGCGCGACTGCCGCGGCGCGTCAAAATGACGAGCAAGGAGCAAATTTTGCTCAAGCGATTTGGTACCCCAGAAGAGGTCGCTCAAGTCGTGGCGTTTCTCGCGTCAGAAGCAGCCAGCTACATCGTGGGGCAGGCGATCGTCGTTGATGGGGGCCTCACGTCGACCGTGGCATAGGGTTGGACTCTCATAGATCGGGCGGCCTACTGAATAGCAGGACGTTGAGCGAGCACATAATCGGCAATATCTTGGGGGCAACTGACCCTGTCCGTGAGATTGTCTTTCTGCGAAAATCCCCATCCATAGGTTACGGCCAAAAATCGCACCCCAGCGAGCTGTGCAGCTTTTAAGTCTGCAGGCTGATCCCCGATTAATAAAGCGTTATAAGCATCGCCTCCAATCGCTTCGATTCCCCGAAGCAGCGCTTCGTGTTTTGACAATCCCGGGGGATGGTCATTCGCAAACACAGCCCGGCGATCAAAATAATGCATTGCATCTTTGAGTGTGCATGTAATATTGGACAAAGTGTTGGATGTGACAATCCCCAGAGCCACGCCGCGCTCAGATAGGTCATGTAAGAGTAATTTTATCCCGGGAAAAAGCGGAGGTTTATAAGAATCGACAAAATGTCTTTCATAGTCAATCACGGCAAGCTCGGCTAGTGACTCGGGAAAGCCCACTGCAATGAAAAAGTACTTCATCGGGCTGATCCGGATTCCATTGCGCACTTGTTCCTTGAATTCCTTGAGAGTAGGGATGTTCAGCCCCAGGTTGTATTGACGGTTCTTGTCTCGGCAGATCTGAAGATGCGCCGGTAGTGAGTCGATCAGTACGCCATCGACATCGAAAAAGACTGCGTTAATTATCGAGGTCATAGTAGTGTATTTCTTGCACGCGTTCCTTACTTGCCGTTCCACTTCGAAATAGTTCTGGACTAAAGAGCGCTATTACCGCCACTATCAACCCGACAAAGAACACAAAAGCAACAATTCCTTGAATCAGCGGAAAATAGATTGAATGTTTTCCCCGACACAGTTTATCTCGTCTTTTATCCCAATCGGATCTATTTCTAGCCGCCTCGTCTTTTTCTTCGTCGGGAGAAAGTATACCCCTGGGAAATGGGTGACCCAAAACCATTGAAGTTGAGGTGTTCACCGGGGTCCGATGTAAGCCGAACAATACCCTCTCTGATGCAAGCAGCCCCTTCTCTCCGAGCTTCACAAGGAAGGCGTTCCGTTGATCCAACTTGATAAAGAGCAAGCCGATGATAGTCCCAATGACACCAATAGCCGCCGCGAGCCACCAGAGCTCCTCCTTTGCTGCTGTAGCGTACCCGGTGAACAAAATGACTGCTGCAGCTAGAAAATAGTTAAAACTGCTGTATCGCTGATTTGCGTGGTAACTGAACCAGTTCCAGGAGTATTGTCTTATCTGTTCGAAGCACGCGGACTCGTCCTTGCAAGTGGTGTCCCTAGTCCATGATTTAACACCCTCTCGCGCTAGGCGCTCGATAAATTCTAAATCACTGCAAAAAATTGAAGGGATGCCAATGCGCTTGCTAATTTCTAGTTCCAATTGACCTATTTCAGGCAACGAAATCGAACTATCATGGCAAAAAACAACCGCATCACATTCAAAAAGCCATTCACGCACATTGCCACACAGTAAAACTCTTTTGTCGAGGTCTTTCTCTCGATAGAATTGGGCCAATACCACTCTTCCTGGGAACGGTCGGTGCCCAATATTTTCTAGCTTTTCGCTCGCTGATTGTGCCAAGTAGTTCAGGCGTTCCTCGGCGGCGGCGGCTCCACCATTCGTCGAGTGGCGGAAATTCTTCACATCGTACGGCCCGGCAACATATACTTTGCTCCCCATGAAAAAGATAAACCACCTTTTATTGAACGCGTCAATTAATCCCCGGCCATCGGCCATCCTGCACCCTGGTTGATTAAAGCGCCCCGATACGCGGTGGCATAGGGTCGGGTATTTCCGAGAACAAGCTTTCAATACCGGGAAACCGGGCTGAATATGCTGTAGCGTTGGCGATAAACCGGCTAATTGCCTGGGACCCGCCCTTGGCGATCACTTCACCCCCCCAAGAGGCAGCATAAGCGAGTAATCGGCCTACTTGGAACGCGGGGTCGATGCTTACACCTGCGTTTACCGCCACCAAAGCCAACAAGGCACAGCTTGCGGTCTGAAGATCCCCGGCACTTAGGGATGCCGCACCCAAGGCTGCTTCGTCAAAAAGATCGGCGCTGAGATCGGATATCACCTGCCAAGCCACGCACATACTGTATGCATCCCGATCGCGGCCTCGACGCGGCTTGCTCGCTGACGTGATTGTACGCCACATCTCCCTCGCAGCTGCGGCATCTCCATTGACCCATGCAATCTCACCAGCGAGCAGGCAGACCTCTGGTGAACTGGGTGCTTGGGAGATAAGTTCGTCAAAGATATAGGTAGCTTTTGGCAAGTCCCGGGTCCCAAATAACAGTCGCACCCATTGACACCGTGTCGCGATATCGTTGGGATCGGCCTTGAGGCAGCGATCGATGAGCAATTGGGCATTACCTGCATCCCCTTGATCCATAGCGACTTTTACCATCTCGATCAGCGGCACAATGCTGTTTTGCACCCGATACCCCAAGTGGAGTGGTCGCGATTGCTGGTACTTTATTGAGACGTTGAGGTGCTCATTGGCCGTATCACTGTCACCCAAGCGACGCGCCAAACATCCCTGCTGAAAGTGCAGATCAGGGTCGTTTGGAAATGCCTCCATTCCCCGCGCAAGAACAGCTCCTGACTGCTGAAGGCCTCCCCTGGTCATTAGGTTTTCAGCGTGTGCTGCATATATCAGTGGAGCCACCGGGTATTCACCCCTTTGGGTGGGGCTAAGTGCTTCGGCCAAGTTAAAGGCGCGTTCAAACGCCTGCTCAGCCTGACCCAGGTCCCCAGCATCTCTGAGGGTGGCTGCCATTTTATAAATATTGAATAGATCGTCCGGCGCTGCCTTAGCCCGCTTTTTGAGGATATCCAAATTTCGCTTGAGCTTATCTGTTTCAGATAGCACGTCCGGCAGGTAACCACGGTGCAGCAGGTGTACGTCTGCGATGGGGAGATCAGTGACGCCGATTTTGAACAAGGACCCCATAATGGACTCGTGAACCGGCCTTTGAAACCGAATATCAGGTCGATTTTGAAACAGGCGCGGTACTGCCAGAGGGTGTATCTGTCCTTGGGCATCCACATTGTCTTGATAGATCAACCAGGCAAGGGCATGGGGGGTGCCAAGCGCTTGCTTGAGAACCTCACCACTGGCTTGGGTCAGGGTTTCATCCGCATCGATAACCAAGATCCAAGATTCACTTGCCATATCCAAAGAGGCATTGCGAGCGGCTGAAAAATCATCACACCAAGCAAAATGGCCAATGCGCGCTCCCTGCCCCTGGGCGATCTCAATCGTGCTATCGGTTGACCCGGTATCCACAACACAGATCTCATCTACCCACGGGTAGAGAGAGACAAGACAGTCCTTTAGAAATCTCTCTTCATTGCGAACAATAAGGCAGGCACTGAGCCCCATCATCGCCCCCCAGCTGAACCAATAATACAGACGTTCCTACACCTCCCAATAAGCATAGCACTGTGGTGTGCTCAGACATTGCAACGACAGAAATATAGAATTTTTGCGTATTTTTTTTTTGCAAATTGCAAAATGCGATGAACGTTTATCTATCGTGTAAACAACTAAACCAAGGGGGGAACAATGCTAAATTTTTATTTAAAAACACTCGTGTATGCAATCCTGCTGCTCTTAATCTGTTTAGTGCCGCTCAGCTGTGGCAATGACGATGATACTGCTGACACTGATTCCAGCACGGCCAGCGACACGGATACTGATACAGATACGGATACGGATACGGATACCGATACGGATACAGATACCGACACGGACACGGACACGGATACGGATACGGACACAGACACAGACACCTCGCCAATTACCCACAGTGTGGTGGCCACTGTAACTGTTCCACCGGAGTTTGCTGCTGTGCCACAAATGATAGCGCCAGCGTATTTTATGACACCCACAATGGAGGGGAATCCGATCATCCCCAATATCGGTATTACGATGGCGCCGGAGATCGGTCCAGACAAGCCATTTACCATGAACACGGACAACGCCGGTTTAACAGGACAGTACTACATGGCCATTGTACTCTTCGTCGAGGGCGGTGGGATGATTGAGCAAAATCCTGTCCCCGGGGTCGACTACATCGGCATGGCACCACTGCCAGTGACCTTGGGTGCGAGCACTGCTGAGGTCAATGCAGGGACCATCATGCTTTTCCTCATGCCAGAAGAAACAGACGGCGGTCCTGACGCGGGATAATCTGAAAAAATTATCCATGGCCACGTGGTGGTGGACATTGTACGCTCCATGCCATGCGCATCGTGCTCGTGCATCCAACCGGATCGAATTTTGTCCCAGGAAAAAAAGACATCACCCGAGCGGCAAATCGCATGGTGCCCATCGGACTTTTGTCCATAGCCGCCTTTCTCGAGCGTTCTAGCCACCGGGTTTGGGTATGCGATTGCCTCGGCCCCAAGGCCCCGGTTGGCGTGAAAGCAATTGTTGCCCATATTCTGCAATACAAGCCCGATATGGTGGGGTTCTCAACGACCACATCGGCTTTTCTCGACGCTTATGACATCGCGCTAGCCATCAAAGCCGCCGCCCCAAAGATCAAAACTGTGTTTGGCGGTGTTCATGTGTCGGGTATGGGCGCTGCCCTGATGGAGCAGTTCAAGGGCATGGACTTCGCTGTTATCGGTGAAGGCGAGATAACCCTGAACGCGTTGGCCAATGAGGAGGATCCCGCGGGTATCGATGGCTTGGTCTGGCGCCAAGGCACCGAGGTGATCGCCAATGCACCGCGGAAAAACATGCCGAGGCTGGATGACCTACCCCTGCCGGCGTACCACAAGCTCGAAGGATTCCCCAAGGGCTATCGCCTGCCCCCGTTTAGCTACATCCATACCCCTGGCACTGCCATCTCCACGAGCCGCGGATGCGTGTACCAATGCACCTACTGCGATCGCTCGGTATTTAAACAGGGATTCCGCGCCAATTCAGCTGACTACACCTATGCCCACCTCAAAATGCTTCGAGATCGCTTTGGCATTCGACATGTCAACATCTACGACGACCTGTTCACGATTAACAGAAGCCGGATTTTCGATCTGTGCAAGCAGCTGACCGATCGACCGCTCGGCCTGATGTTCAATTGCGCTGTGCGCGTTGGACACACAGATGATGCACTGTTAGAAGCGCTCAAAAGCGCGGGATGTTTAATGGTCTCCTTGGGGGTCGAATCCGGAGACCCCGCGCTCCTCGAGACGCTCAAAGCCGGGGTTGACCTGGAAGCGGTCAAGCATACTGTTTCTAGGATTCAAGCAAAGGGCTTGCGGGCCAAGGGCCTCTTCATGATGGGGGTCATTGGAGAAACCGAGGCGTCCATTAAACAGACCAGTGATTTCATCGTGGCAACCGGGTTTGATGACATGAACATGTCCAAGTTTACCCCATTTCCAGGTGCCCCCTGTTTTGAAGACATCCACAATCACGGTGCGTTTAACCCGGACTGGCGATTGATGAATGCACTTAACTTTGTATTCGTTCCCAAGGAAATCGAATCCAAAGAAAGACTTGACTACCTCTATAATCAGCATGTGAAGCGCTTTTACACAGACACCAAGTGGCGCAAGAAGTTCAAAGCACGCCTATGGGATCACCGGGCCACCCTGTGGCACATGCTCGCCAACCTTCCGACCTTCCTGGCCGCCAAAAAGCACTTCGAACCCTAAGCTAGTTCCCGTCCCGGAAACCTCTCCCCCTACCCCCCTCTCCGATGCGGAAAGGGGGAACCGGAATTAAATAGTCTAACAATTCAGGGTGGTTTTTGCCTCCCCCTTCCCTCACAGGGCAATGGCATTCGGTTAAGGGCAAATGTCGCGATTTTTGCTATTTTTATGCCGGGTAAAGGATCTCCCCCTTGAAAAAGGGGGTTAGGGGGATTTTGACACGTCCAAT